>Ga0100379_10003697_pt1 | contig 13830 bp, 15 predicted proteins | sample CryGeymeta201503_FD_80418 | JGI IMG/M metagenome (GOLD analysis project Ga0100379, IMG submission 80418) | Groundwater microbial communities from Crystal Geyser aquifers in Utah, USA - Crystal Geyser metaG 2015-03 | ecosystem: Environmental > Aquatic > Deep subsurface > Groundwater | place...
TCTTTGGTGTTATAAAATGAAAACGAAGCTCTTACTGTCCCTGGAATGTTATAAAAATCCATGATGGGTTGTGTGCAATGTTGTCCTGTTCTTACAGCAATTCCTAATTTATCAAGTATACTTCCAATATCATAAGGATGAATATTTTCAACATTGAATGATATCACAGCAGTTTTTTCGGCAGCAGTTCCATAAATATTGACGTTCTCAATTTTTAAAAGTTCTTGAGTTGCATACGCCAAAAGTTCTTGTTCATACCCTGCAATTTGTTCAAAACCTATAGAATTCATATAATCAATAGCAGTTCCAAAAGCAATTCCTCCACAAATATTTGGGGTTCCAGCTTCAAATTTATGAGGCAAACCTGCATACGTTGTTTTTTGAAAGGTAACGGTTTCAATCATTTCTCCTCCACCTTGATAAGGAGGTAATTTTTCTAACCATTCTTGTTTTCCATACAACATTCCAACACCTGTTGGGCCACATAATTTGTGTGCAGAAGTTACATAGAAATCAACATTTAATGCTTGTAAATCAGGCTTGATATGAGGTGTTGATTGAGCACCATCAATCAAAACAGCAGCTCCAACATTATGTGCTGCATCAATGATTTCTTTGATTGGATTAACAGTTCCTAAAGCGTTAGAAACGTGATTGCAAAAAACTAATTTGGTATTTTTATTCAAGATTTGATGATAACTTTTCATATCCAAAGTTCCTTGTTTCGTCATCGGAATTACTTTCAAAATGGCACCCGTTTTTTCGCACAACATTTGCCAAGGAACAATATTTGAATGATGTTCTAACTCCGACACAATAATTTCATCATCTTTTTTTATGATCTCAGAAAAACCAGCTGCCACCAAATTAATTCCGTGTGTAGTACCAGAAGTAAAAATGATTTCATACGGATGTTTTGCATTGAAATGCTTTTGAATTTTGATACGTGAGGCTTCATATTTATCAGTGGCCTCTTGGCTCAAAGCATGCACACCTCTGTGAATATTTGCGTTGTAGTTACTATAATAATCCACAATACAATCAATCACAATTTGAGGTGTTTGTGACGTAGCGGCATTGTCAAAATACACCAGAGGTTTGCCGTTTACAAATCTTTTAAGAATAGGAAAATCTTCACGAATTTTAGCAACATCGAACATTATCATTATTTTTATGCAAAGATAAAGCTTGATTTTCGATTCATTTGAAAAACTCCATATCATTTTCTTACTTTTACATAGTCAAAATCTAATTTTATGAAAATTTTAAAACGTTTTTTATTGCTTTTAGTGGTTGTTGTTTTGTTAGTTGTAATCTTCAATTATCCAAAATTGAATATTATTGCAGGATATTCAGCTAAAAATGCAGCTTCTTCCGTTTTTTTAGCAGAAAGGAGTTTGGCTTTTACAGATTCAACTGACAATAATTTTTCGCCAATAAATCTGGCAAATGATAAAATTGAAGACGAAAAAAAAGTAGCCATTTCATCAGTTTTTGGTTTATTGTCAAGAAAAGCAATCTATAGAAATGGTTTAGGAGCCGTTTTAACATTGTCAGAACAAGATGAAAAAGCATCCTTTTTACAGCCAAAAAGAGCTATATCTGATACAAAAACTCCTTTTCCTTATGGAAATGGAAATTCAAAAGACACCATTTTCTCTGAAGTTGATTATCAAAAGTTGAATCAAACTGTGAATTCTGTTTTTGGAAAAAACAATTCTAGAGCAGTTTTGGTGCTGTATAAAGATCACATTATCGCCGAAAAATATGCTGAAGGTTTTGACGAAAACTCCAAAATTTTAGGTTGGTCAATGACAAAAAGTATTACAAGTACCATTTTTGGGATTTTACAATATCAAAAAAAGGTGTCTGTTTATGACAAAGCTCCTATTAAATCTTGGCAAAATGATGCTCGAAAAAACATCACAATTCACAATTTATTACAAATGAATTCTGGGCTGGAATGGGATGAAAATTATGATAAAATTTCAGATGTTACTAAAATGCTTTTTTTAGAAAAAGACATGACAAAAGCGCAAGAAAAGAAGCCTTTATCAGGAAAAATAAACGCTTCTTGGAATTATTCCTCAGGAACTACAAATTTATTGTCAGGAATTATCAGAAATCAATTTAAAACGCATCAAGAATATTTGGATTTTTGGTACACCAATTTGATTGATAAAATCGGGATGAATTCCATGGTTTTAGAAACGGATTTGGCAGGAAATTATGTAGGATCTTCTTATGCTTGGGCAACTGCAAGAGATTGGGCAAAATTTGGTTTATTGTATTTGCACAAAGGCAATTGGAAAGGCAAACAATTATTTGATGAAAGTTGGGTTGATTATGTTTCAACTCCAACACCAACTTCTGATGAAACTTATGGAGCACAATTTTGGTTGAATGCTAAGCCAACGTTTCAAGATGTGCCAAAAAACATGTTTTACGCAGATGGATATCAAGGTCAACGTGTGTATATTTTGCCTGATCAAGACTTGGTTGTGGTAAGAATGGGACTTTCTCAAATGGATGAAAATGCTTTTTTGAGTGGGATTATTCAATCAATCAAATAAAAAAGAGTAAGAAAATCAGCTTTTCAACTTATTTTTTTGGATTTATCAAACTTAAGACAATAGCCACTAGTCCAATTCCAATTGTAATGTAGGAGTTTGTATTATCTTGAACTTTTATCAAATCGATTTCTCCTATGGAAATTTGAGTTTCGGGAATTACTAATGTATAAATTCCATAAGCCGTTAAAGCAATTCCGATAATCAATAATATTGATTTTATGGTTCTGTTCATGGTAAATTATTTTCTTAAAGATAACAAAAAACACGCATTCAAAATTTCTTAAATGCGTGTTTCTTAGTTTTATACAAAGAAAATGTAATTACAAATCAAAACCGATATTAATTTTTAATTTTTGAGCAATTAATTTGGTAATTCTACTCTTCACTTCAGGAATTTTTACGCTGTCTAAAACCGTATTTGCAAATGCGTACATCAACAATGCTTTTCCCTCTTTTTTAGGAATTCCACGTTGTTGCATGTAAAATAAGGCGTCACTATCCAATTGACCAACAGTACAACCGTGTGAACATTTCACATCGTCTGCAAAAATTTCGAGCTGAGGTTTTGCATTCACACTCGATTTATCGCTTATTAAAATATTATTATTTTGCTGATAAGCATTGGTTTTTTGGGCTTCTTTTGCAACAATTACTTTTCCATTGAAAACACCTGTTGAGCGTTCGTCAAAAATTCCTTTATAATCTTGGTGACTTTCGCAATTTGGCTCAATATGATGCACTAAAGTATGATGGTCAACATGTTGTTTTTCTTCAATAATAGTGATTCCTTTCAAAATAGAGTTGATATGCTCACCTCTTTGATAAAAATTTAAGTTGTTTCTGGTAATATTTCCACCAAAAGAAAACGTATGAACAGCTACTTCACTGTTTGTTTTTTGCTCGATAAAAGTGTTGTCAACCAACGAAGCATTCAGATTGTCATTTTGAATTTTATAATAATCTACAGTCGCATTTCTTCCAACAAAAACCTCAGTAACCACGTTTGATAAAACTGCGTTCGAATTCAAACTTTGATGACGCTCAATGATTTGAATATGTGCATTTTCTTCTACAACAATTAGGTTTCTTGGTTGCATCATGGTTGCAATTTCAGCACCCGATGTGAAATGAACAATTTGAATTGGTTTCTGCACTTCTACATTTTTTGGAATGTAAATGTATGCGCCTTCTTTTGCAAAAGCGGTGTTTAAAGAGGTTAAATTATCTTTTTTTGCGATTTTATTGAAGTAATTTTCAATGACTATTTTGTATTTTGGTTTGGTTAATGCAGCAGACATCAAGCAAACATCAATGGTTTCGTGAGTAGTTTCAGACAAAAATGAGTTGTATTTTCCGTCTATAAAAACCACTTTATAGGAGTCAATATCGTGAATAAAATATTTTTTCACATCTGCCAAATCAACAAAAACTTCCTTATTAGGAAAAATACTATAATCATTTTTTAAAACAGCATTCAAAGAAGTGTATTTCCATTCTTCCAATTTTTTGGTTGGAAAACCCAATTTTTCAAAATTTTCAAGCGCTTTTGTACGAATTTCATGAATATCAGAATTCATATCCATGTCGTTTTCAAAAGCCACGTATGATGAAAGTATTTTATCTTTTAATTCCATTTTTTCAATTTTTGTTTCTATTGTTTCTGTTGTTTCTATTGTTTTTACAGTTGAGGGTTTCTAGGTTGATTTGAATTTGTTTCCTTTGAAATCATTTTTATTTAAGTAATTGATAAAGTTTCCGATTTTTTGGTTCAATTGTTTATAATCTTTGGTTAACTCACTCAATTTTTCTTCTGTGATATATTCAGAATCAAAAAGCCGATAACATTGTGATCGAGTTTCTCCTGAAGACCCTTTTGCGATAGATAAAAACTGTCTAAATTCTAAATTTCCATCTCTTTCAAAACCTTCAGCAATGTTATCCACCACTGATCCAGCAGACGATTTTATTTGAGAATTTAGTTTAAAATCTGATTTTAAATCGCTTGTTTTTGCAATTTCAATAATTATTTTTGAGAGTCTTATGGCTTCCTGCCAAATTTCTAAATCTTCAAATCTTTTTATTGTAGCCAAAACAGTTAAACCTTTAAACGATAGAAACCCTTAAACTAAATTTTCCAATTCCTGTTTTATCCAATCATATCCTTTTGCTTCTAGTTCTAAAGCCAAAGAAGCATCACCTGATTTTACGATTTTTCCATCGTATAAAACATGGACAAAATCAGGAATAATATAATCTAACAAACGCTGGTAATGTGTAATCACAATCACAGCATTGTCTTTTGATTTTAGCTTATTTACGCCATTTGCAACGATTCTCAACGCATCAATATCCAAACCAGAATCTGTTTCGTCCAAAATTGCTAATTTTGGTTCTAACATTGCCATTTGAAAAATTTCATTACGTTTTTTTTCTCCTCCAGAAAAACCTTCGTTTAAAGATCGAGACAAAAATTTTCTGTCAATTTCTAACAATTCTGATTTTTCACGGATTTTTTGCAACATATCTTTGGCAGGCATGTCTTCCAAACCTCTTGCTTTTCTTGTTTCGTTAATAGCAGTTTTGATGAAATTGGTAACAGAAACTCCCGGAATTTCTACAGGATATTGAAATGATAAAAACACGCCAGCATGCGCTCTTTCTTCTGGTGACAATTCGCTAATATCTTCGCCATTCAATTCAATGGTTCCTTGTGTAACTTCATAGTCTTCTTTCCCAGCAATAATATTGGCAAGTGTACTTTTTCCTGCGCCATTTGGCCCCATAATTGCATGAACTTCTCCTGCTTTTACTTCAATATTCAATCCTTTTAAGATTGATTTTCCTGCTACTTCTGAATGTAAATTGTTGATTTTTAAAATCATGACACAAATTTATTTGTTTAATAATTTTTCTAATTTTTGAAAATCTTGTGGCGAATGTTGAATGATGACTTCTGCATTTTTTTCTTTTGCAAAAGCTTCAAATTTCTCCATACTTTCAAGCGTTTGTTTTACATCATAATTGAATGATGGAACGCCTTTATTTTTTCTATTTTCTTCAAAATGATACAAATCTCCTGTTAATAAAATCGGTTTTTCCAATCCTGAAACTTCAACATATAAAGCTTGATGACCAATAGTATGACCTGGCGTATATTTAATTATCACAGTTCCATCACCAAAAACATCATAATCTCCTTTGATTTTTTTCACTTTTGTCAAACTTGCTAGTGAAGGATCTTTTTGGGTTAATGAATCACTCAAAACTGAATTATATTCATTTTCTTGCACAATCCAAGTGGCATTTTTTAGATAATTTGCATGCCCTGTGTGATCAAAGTGAGAATGTGACATGGCAAAATATTGAAAATCTTCAATTTTAAATCCGATAGATTTTAACTGATTTACCAGTGAATCTGGTCGTTGAATTCTATAAACGCCACTTGGTTCGTCATAAGGTTCAGGAATTACTAATTGTTCTGGTAAACCTGCATCCCACATCAAGTTTCCTTTTGGATGAGAAATCACATAATAAGCATCCGTAAATTGTTTTGATTGTCCAGTATACGTAGTATCTTGAGAAAAAACCTCTAATTTTTTTACCAAAATGGAACCTCCCACTAATTGAAAAAGTTTTACTTCAGGTTTGGTATTTTCTACTGATTTTTTTTCAGTGTTTTTGCAACTTATAATTCCGATAGCAAAAAAAAGTAACAATAATTTTTTCATAATTTGTTTTATTAATACCTACAAGGTTTTTGAAACCTTGCAGGAAATTTTTGAAACCTTGCAAGGTGTTTATCCCACAGATCCTTCTAAAGAAATTTCTAATAATTTTTGAGCTTCTACAGCAAATTCCATAGGTAGTTTATTGAGAACTTCTTTACTAAATCCATTTACAATCAAAGCAATTGCTTTTTCAGTATCAATGCCACGTTGATTGCAGTAAAATAATTGCTCTTCACCAATTTTACTGGTTGTTGCTTCATGCTCAATTTGTGCTGTATTATTTTTTACTTCAATATATGGAAAAGTATGTGCACCACATTCATTTCCCATTAAAAGTGAATCACATTGTGAAAAATTTCGAGCATTTTCGGCTCTTGAATTTATTTGCACCAAACCACGATAACTATTTTGCGATTTTCCAGCAGAAATTCCTTTTGAAATAATGGTTGATTTCGTATTTTTTCCTAAGTGAATCATTTTGGTTCCTGTATCAGCTTGTTGAAAATGATTGGTAACTGCAATCGAATAAAATTCGCCCACAGAATTGTTGCCTTTCAAAATACAACTAGGATATTTCCAGGTAATTGCAGAGCCAGTTTCTACTTGTGTCCAAGAAATTTTAGCATTAGTTTCGCACAAACCTCTTTTGGTTACAAAGTTAAAAACGCCACCTTTTCCATTGGCATCACCTGGAAACCAGTTTTGAACAGTTGAATATTTGATTTCTGCATCATCCAAAGCAATCAATTCTACAACTGCTGCGTGCAGCTGATTTTCATCTCTTTGTGGAGCTGTACAGCCTTCTAAATAAGACACGTAACTTCCTTTATCGGCAATCACTAAAGTTCTTTCAAATTGACCAGTTCCACCTTCATTAATTCTAAAATAGGTTGACAATTCCATTGGGCATTTTATACCTTTTGGGATATAACAAAAAGAGCCATCAGAAAAAACAGCTGAGTTTAATGCAGCATAAAAGTTATCAGTTGTTGGCACCACAGAACCCATGTATTTTTTCACTAATTCAGGATATTCTTGAATTGCCTCAGAAATTGGCATAAAAATAATGCCTTTTTCTGCCAAGGTTTTTTTGAAAGTTGTGGCTACAGAAACAGAATCCATGACAATATCAACAGCTACATTTGCCAAGCGTTTTTGTTCTGCTAACGAAATTCCTAATTTTTCGAAAGTTGCTAACATCTCTGGGTCAACTTCGTCAATGGAATTTATTTTTGGTTTCTTTTTTGGGGCAGAATAATAGGCAATTTCTTGAAAATTTGGCTTTTCATATTTCACATTTGCCCATTCAGGTTCTTTCATTTTTGTCCAACCACGATAGGCTTCTAATCGCCAATTGGTCATCCATTCAGGTTCGTTTTTCTTTTTGGAAATGGCACGAACAACGTCTTCATTTAAACCTTTTGCAAACGTTTCGCTCTCGAAATTGCTATAAAAACCATACTCATATTCTTTGGTTTTTAATTCTTCTTTTAAATCGTCTTCAGTATACTTCATAGTTCAAAGTTCTAAATTTAAAATTCAAGGTTTGTAGCTAACTTTTATATTTGCTACCTTGAAAATCACTATTTTTTAAATAAGTTTTAAATCCACCAATCATTTTACTCGAAATAATTGTTTGTTTTTTTAATTTATTAAATTCAATTTCAGTTACATATTTTCTGTCAAAAATCCTATATAATTGCGATTTTGTTTCTTCGCAAGAAGCTTTTGCTATTGATAAAAATTGTATAAACTCTTTATTTCCATTTCTTTCAAATCCTTCTGCAATATTGTCCATAATTGAACCAGAAGAACCATCAATTTGATTGTATAATCTATAATCTCTTATTAATTCTGAATTGTTTGCAATAGAGTTAATGTCATCACAAAGAACTCTAGAAAGTTTCCAAATCTCTAAATTTTCAAAAACTTTTACGGTTGCCACAACTTTGAATTTTAAATCTTGAATTTTGAACATTTTACAACGAAAAACTTTCCCCACAACCACAAGTTCTATTGGCATTTGGGTTGTTGAAAACAAATCCTTTTCCGTTTAAACCTCCTGAATATTCTAGCGTGGTTCCTACAAGATATAAAAAGCTTTTCTTATCAACGATAATTTTAATCTCGTTTTCTTCAAAAATCTTGTCATTTTCTAGTTGATTTTTGTCAAAAGTAAGTTGGTATGACAATCCTGAACATCCGCCACTTTTTACGCCAACTCTTACAAAATCTTTTGAAGCGTCAAAGCCATCCTCGGTCATTAATTCGATGACTTTCTTTTTTGCTAAGTCTGAAACTTTTATCATAAGTTTAAATAGATTAAATCTAAATTGTTTGCAAATATACAATTATTGCTCAACAAAATTGTTAAAAATTATTGTGAATAAAAATTATTGAATTGATTTTATTGATAGTTTTTTTTGATTGAAAAGGGACTATTTTTTGATAATTTTTCGGTCGAAATTTCCTTTGTTAGTTTGAATTTTTACGAAATAAATTCCTGATGAAAATTCTTTGAGATTTACAGAAAGTTTTGAAGTTTCCAACATTTTTTTTCCTAAAACATTGAAGATGGTTGTTTTTTTAACAATAAGCGTTTTTGAAGGAAAAATTTCAAAATATCATTTATTGGATTTGGATATATTGTAATTGTTGATTTATCGATAATTTGATTTTCGGTACTTAAAGTAACTGTGTTATTTCTTGAAATTAAATCCAAATTTGGGTCAAACTCTAGGGAGGCAATTGTAAAAGAAACCTCTTCAATAAATGTTTGATTGTTGGATATATTATTTAGAATCAAATATTTAGTTTCTCCATTAATGCCATTTAAACGAATGGAAACTGCTGTCTCAAAAAACGAAACAGAAGCATCACTTTGGGTTTGTAACAATTGAATGTTCACTTTGTTTGGTTCAGGTTGATGCCAATTGACTTGATATGTTGGATATCCTTGGTTGTAAACCCAATCGTTAAAAAATTCAGTCAAACTTTCACCATAAACAGCTTCTAAATGCGAGATTAAATCAGGGGTTTTTGCATAATTATATGCCAAATCTGCATCAGTGATATAATTTTTTAAAGCAATAAAAAAGTTAGTTTCTCCTAGTTTTTTTCGCAACATGTGCAAAACCATTGCACCTTTATTGTAGCTCAATCTGCCATTAAAAATTCTGTTTACACTTAACGTATCTGCATCAGAAAGATACACAGCTCCGTTAGAAATTGATGTTATGGAACTAATTTTTGAACTTTTCCAGTTTTTATAAGCTGTTTCACCATCCAAATGTTCTATGGATAACCCAGTTAAAAAAGTTGCGAATCCTTCATTCAACCAAATATCTTTCCAACTTCCGCAGGTAATTTTATTTCCAAACCATTGATGTGCCAATTCATGTGCTATTAAATCTCTATCAAAACTTCCCATAAATGACACGGTTGTATGTTCCATTCCTCCTCCCCAACCAAATTGTGCATGACCATATTTTTCATTTTCAAATGGGTAATTACCAAATACATTGATAAAATGTTCCATGATATTTACTGTAACTCTAGTGTTATTTTGCGCATAATTCAAACTTTCAGGATACACATAATTAATGATAGGAAATGGCTTTCCGTTATTAGAAACTGTGTGAGAATATGTTTGATAATTAGTAACTGCAATTGCAATTAAATACGCAGGAATTGGATACTGATGTTTAAAATGAGTCGTTTTAAGCCCATTATTTATTGTTGCACTTTGTTCCATTCCATTTGAAACAGAGATATATTGTTGAGGCGCAGTAATATACACATCAATTGTATCTATTTTATCATTCAAATCTTGTTTGCAAGGCCACCAACCCAAAGCACCATAAGGCTCAGAAAGTGTCCACAAAACAGGAGTTTCACTATGAGTTGAAACCTCAAATGAACCAAAACCATTGCTTGTAGGATTGCCACCATATTCTATTGAAACAGTTGTGGATTGGTTCGAAAACAAGGTGTTTTGAAGCGTAATATTCAATTCATCATTTGAATTTTGAGAAAAAGCAAGCGAATTTCCATTTTGAGTTACTTTTGAAACAGACATGTTATCATCCAAATCAAAAACCACCTTGGTCATGTTTACTTTTGCGGTAAAAGTTGTAGTAATTTTTCCTGAAATACTTGCAATTGCAGGATTTACTGAAAATTCAAGTTTGTGATATGTAATATCATAATTTGAAGTGTTTGGATTCGCTTTGAAATTAAATTTTTTTGAAGCGGATTTAGCTTCTGCTTCGGAAATATCAAACTTTTCTTGTGCTCCTATGTGTAAGAAAGAAACAAGAAGAATAAAAGAAACGAAAAATTTTTGAGACATACTTTCAAATATTACACCCTAAAAATACTACTTTTTTTAAAACAATAACACGTTCTTTTTATCTTTGCACTATGTTAGAAGATAAAAATCAAAATAGAACTTCGTTGGCTGAATTGGGAGAATTTGGGCTCATCAATCATATTACGAAATATTTTACCATTTCTCATTCATCAACTGTAAAAGCAGTTGGAGATGATGCCGCAGTTTTAGATGCGTCCACAAAACAAACTGTCATTTCAACAGATTTGTTGATTGAAGGCGTTCATTTCGATTTGAGCTACATGCCTTTAAAACATTTGGGATACAAAGCTGTGATGGTCAATTTGTCTGACATTTATGCCATGAATGCTGTTGCTGAACAAATTACGGTTTCTATAGCAGTTTCTAACAGATTTCCTTTAGAAGCTGTTGAAGAATTGTATGCGGGAATTCAGTTAGCTTGTGAAACCTATCAAATTGATTTGATTGGTGGAGATACTACCTCATCTACCAAAGGAATGTTATTGTCAATCACTGCAATTGGCAAAGCAAACAAAGAAGATTTGGTATTTAGAAATGGTGCACAACCTACTGATTTAATTGTAGTTACAGGTGATTTAGGCGCTGCATATTTAGGGTTACAAGTCTTGGAAAGAGAAAAACAAGTTTTCAAAGTAAATCCGCAAAATCAACCAGATTTAGACAATTATACTTATTTAATTGAGCGTCAATTAAAACCAGAAGCACGAAAAGACATTGCTGAATTGCTCAAAGAATTGGATGTAAAACCAACTTCGATGATTGATGTTTCTGACGGAATTTCTTCAGAATTATTTCATATTTGCACTCAAAGCAATGTTGGGTGCAAAATTTATGAAGATAAATTGCCTTTAGATCCTCAAGTAATTGCTACTTGCGAGGAATTTGAAATTGACTCAACTATGGTTGCATTGAGTGGAGGTGAAGATTATGAATTGCTTTTTACAGTCCCAATTTCTGATTATGAAAAGGTAAAAGGAAATCCAAATTTTTCGATTATTGGACACATTACTGAGAAAAATCAAGGATTGCAATTGGTGACAAGAAGCAGTAAAGAAATTGAGTTGAAAGCGCAAGGTTGGAATTCTTTTAAAGAAAATTAAAATATTTTTCACTCACATTTTTGAGTATTTTTATTAATAATATCTGTTTTCAGATAATCATTTTTTAAAATTGGATTCAATTGAAAATCAGTTATTTCAGTAACTGTAAAAATATTTTTTTTAATTGGATTTTAATAATTTTTCGATAAATGAATCTTCCATATTTTTTAGATTTGCCAATTCGCAGGGAGATAATTCTTTTTGAATGGCTTTGTTTCCTAAACTGATAATTTCATCTGGAATTACGCCATCATTCAAAGAAACTAAAACTGTTTTCAAATTGTCAATTCTTTGGATGATAAAAATGCCTTTAAAATCATTATTTACATAAAAAGTATTGAATTGAAAACGAGCTCCAGTGAGATAAATAGCCACATCTGTTAAGCAAGGTGAGGGTTTGCTGACGATTCGCAAATTGGTGCGATCGATAATTTGGTTTGGATAAAGTTCTTTTATTGCCTGTTCAATGCTAAGTGCGCCAACCACCAAACCATCACACAAATGACCGTGAAATTTTTCTAAATCAGAAATGTTTATTTCCTGTTGATGAATTAATCTTCCTTTTGAAAAATCGGTATCCAAAGTGGAAAATGTGACATCTTTAGTTGTTTTTTGATTGCAAGAAATAAACATGATAATAAATGTTACTGATGTTAAAATCCTCATTTTTTTGATAAATTAGCCATTGAATTTAAAATAAATATTGATGTAATACAGCCCCGTCAAGATAAAAACGATTCCTGCCAACCAACGCATCACTTTTTCAATTTTGGTAATTTTTGTATAAAAAGCACCTACTTTTCCGGCGGTAAACGCTAATAAATAGGTAAATAAAATAACAGGTAATCCTGTTCCGAATGCAAAAATAATAGGTAAATAAAGACCGTCAGCAGAGGCAATTGTCATCGGAATTAGCATTCCAAAAAAAAGCGCACCACTATAAGGACAAAAAGCCAAAGCGAAAATAATTCCTATCAAAAACGAGCCTAAAAGTCCTTTGTCTTTGAATTTTTCAGTGAGTTTATCCTGAAAATTGAACGATCCTAAAAAATTAAGTTTGATGACATTGAGCATAATCAAACCAATAATAATCAATAAAGGACCTAAAAATTTTTCGCCATTTTGATTGAAAAACCTTGCTACATGAAATTTACTAGCACCAAAATAAAGTATCAAACCAATGATTGTGTAGCTAAATCCTCTTCCCAAAGAATACAATATGCCACTCAAAAAAACCTTTTTTTTGCTGGCAATATTTTTTGAAATAAAAGCGGTTGCAGAGATATTAGTTGCCAATGGACAAGGACTAATGGCTGTCATTAGTCCAAGTACAAAAGCTGATAAAATGGGAATATTGTATCCTTCAACAAAAGATTGTAATACTTCCATTTACAATGATTTTAAAGCTTCATCAATTTTAGCTTTTAAATCTTTTGAAAAAACCTCTTGATTATTTCCGTTCATAAAAGCGAAATCGGTTAAATCAAGTTTTGTTTCTTTACCTTTTTTGATAACATTTATAAACAATGAAGTTCCTGCTGCTTCAAATTTTTCAGCTAATTTTTCATTTTCTTTTTTGTCAACATTTACAACTTGAAAAGTGATTTTTTCATTTTTCAATTCTTCTGAAAAGTAAGTATCTAAGGTATATTTTGTGTTTTTTTCGATGGCATTGCAAGTCATACATCTGTTCGTTGAGTGAAAATCGAATATTTCAACTTTTGAGACTGAAGTATTTGTTGCGTTTTCTTTATTCTTATTTTGTCCGTTGCAAGAAAAAAGTGCAAAACTGATGAACAAAACTGAAAAAAATTTAATTGTTTTCATATTTTAATTGATTTTTAATTGATTGAATATTTATTGATAATTGCCATTTGACCTGCGTGATACGCTGTGTGCGAAACGATTCTTCCAAACGCTTCTGCTTTGGTTTTTGTACCAAATTCTTTGGTAGTTATGGTACTTTCCCAATCTTTATCGGATTGTTTTGCAACGATTGATTTTAATTTTTCAAACGACTCGTTTATGAATGATTTCAGTGCTTCTAAATCTGTCCA
>Ga0100379_10003702_pt1 | contig 13813 bp, 9 predicted proteins | sample CryGeymeta201503_FD_80418 | JGI IMG/M metagenome (GOLD analysis project Ga0100379, IMG submission 80418) | Groundwater microbial communities from Crystal Geyser aquifers in Utah, USA - Crystal Geyser metaG 2015-03 | ecosystem: Environmental > Aquatic > Deep subsurface > Groundwater | place: USA...
AGGATAAGGATAAGGATAAGCATGGGAAGGAGGATAAGGAGGAGGATAAGGATAAGGAGGAGGATGAGGAGGAAGAAGATGATGAAGAGGCGCTCTGGGATGCGGCGTGTGCAGACGAGGATGGTATGGGTGGCGGGGACGAAAAGGCGCTGGCCGAGGCAGAGAGCCGGGCTCTGCGTCGACGACGCCTGCTGCGAACTGAAGGCGAGACGAGCGTGCTCGGAAAGGCCCGCGACATGGTGGAGGACATTCAAAAGATCATCGAGGAGCAGGTGCCGCTCAATGTGGAGTATTACCTGGAGAATAAGATGGGCGGACTGCTCGATCCGTTGGCCCATATCCTGGCACCGGTGAGCGACTACCCTCACGAGAGTCAGCCCAAGTACCGCTACAACGGGAGTCGCCTCGAGAAGGATCGCAAAAAGGTGCAGGAATGGCAGCGGAAACGTGTCAAGGACTTTCTGTACGCCCCTGCTGCCGAGGAGTTTAGGAAGCGTCGCCGTCTTCTCTACCGTCGTACCCAGGAGGAGGAGAACCGCAAGCAGGGCCGTGATATTAAGAGTCTCTTTACGGTCCTGAGTGCAGCGAGAGACTCACGTCAATGTGCTTTTTGCACCAGTATCTATGAAGTGACGCTGAGTCCAGGGGAGCGGCAACGACAGCTCAGTTTGAGCAAGGCGGAACGTGATCGTGAGGCCAAGTCCAGTACACACGTCTGCCCATCATGCGTCAGTCATAGCAAGCCGCTGGAACGCAAGATGGCCTCTCAAATCGAAGAAGGACACGCAACATTGGCAAGCACAGAAAAGATTTGTCACCAATGCATCGCGATGACAGATTTCGATGACATTATTTCGCCGGACCAGTGTCGCAAATATCAGTGTCCCGTCTACGAGAAACGTGCTGCCACCCGCATCCAAATCCAGAACGCCGAACGCCGTACTGACATCCTTCGTCGTCACGTGGCCATTTCCTATGATATGTAAAAAACATCTTTGTTTTGTGTATTTTTTTGAATTCGTAATAGTCTCAAGTAATGACCAAAATAGCAGCAGTAGAATCGGTTACCAATAAACATTAATAAAAAAAAAATAATACCCTATTATTCTTGCTCCAAACGACGGTCAGGCAGGACAGGCATTGATAAATATTTTATGCTTTTTTTTGATTTTAAAAAAAGTATACTAAAAAATAGTCCATATATGGCAATTAAATTTAAGACTTCAAATTTTGAAAAGATATTCTGAAAGCACCTAAAAGTAAAAAGGATGTTAATCATCTTTTGTCCTAGTGGTTGCCACGCTTGCCTACTATTTCATGTAGTCCCCCACAGTTCGATTCTCGTCTTCGGGTTTATTTTTTATTTGAGTTTTTCAACCTATGCATTGTTGAGAAAGATACGACAAAAGGGTTGCACTTCGTCTGCGAGTGCACGCTCCAACGCATGGAGGAGAGGCATAGTAGGAGACGTCTGTGTGGCCAGCAGATGTTCGCTGGTCTGCAGGAGACTTGAAATGTGCGAATTATAGGGCCTTGCCATGTTGCCACGTACGTACTCCCAAAGCTTCTTTGTCTGTGTCAATGTCTCACGTACTCGCTGTATCTGTAATAATTCCCTATCCATGTGTTGCTGCAGTTCATGTTGCTGCTCATGGACTTGCGCCTTTGGTCGCTCATCCGGATGTACCTCCTCTCCTTCTTCTCTGGATACATTTTCGTGCAGTGTGAGAGCGAGTTGTTTGCGCATGCTTTCTAAAGTCTCCTCGCGTGTCCAAGGATCTGGTAGCGTCAATTGATCTCGCATCTCGACAATCGCCTCCTTTTCCTCACCATTGTCGTCATCATGGTCTCGGCTCAGCATGAGTTTCTCTAGTGCCACCTCGCCATAGCCAAGACTCGGCTGCATGGTAATATTGCGGTTCGTCTCACGCCGCTCGGCAAGGGCTTCTTCAATGACATTTCGCTCGCCGCACAGCCATTGCTTGAGGGCAGCATTAGTGTTTTCAGGGGCACGACCCCCATTAAGAAGTGTCGCCGAGAGGTTATGTAGCTTCTTTTCGAGACGGCTATTGTCCTGTTTGCGCAACTTGTCAACCTGTGCGAAGCGAGCCAATGCACGGTCCAAGAGACAGATAGCGGCTGTCACGGTGTACTCGCAAGCTGCCTGTTCTCGGCCGCCCTCCTCCTCGGGGACACCGTGGAAGCGTGCCCACTGGGCATAGTGTTGAGCACTCACGAGATGGCTCAGCAATGCAGTGGGCAGTGCAAGTGGATTTTCACTGCTACTACCAATCGTGTTATAGCTGCTACTGCTACTACTGCTGCTGCTTGCCATGTCCGCCTTGACCTTCTCCTTGGCCACTCGCCAGCACTCACGGGACAGTGCCATGGCCTGTCCGACCATGAAACGGTGCGTGCCAACGTCGGGGAAATAAGAAGCATCTAGAACATGCACTTCGAGGGCACGCGTGTGCTGTGCGAGAGCATGGGCAATGGCTGTCCATTGGAGGGCGTGCTGGGTGCGAGCCTCGCGCGGATGACCTTCTGCAACTGGTACGAGGGCCGCCTGCTCACCGACGAGACGCCAAAGTAGGCTGGCCTCCTGATACAACTGACGGGCCACCTTTGTATTGTTGCTGTTGCTCTCTTGTGCAGCACGTCGCATCGTGAGGGAAGCCAGGTTATGCAGACAGAAGAGACGCTCGTGGTCCAGCGAGTCCATCGGGAGTGTCTTCTCCCAAGCGAAGAGGGCACTGGCAGCAGTACTTGTCGCAGAATGGAGGTTGTGATTTTTTTCATTATTGCCAATCAGTATGAGGTAGTCGCGGTAGGCCTGCTGACGTTCGGCAATGGGACGTTTTCCCTCCTCCTCCTCATCATCATCAAAGAGAAGGCAAAGGCGAGCACGCTTTATATCGCTGTTGGCACAAGTCTCCACCTGCTCCCTGGCCCAGCGCGAAGGCTGTCTCAGGTAGAGTGGCAAGAGAATGGCGGCAGGCAGCGGGCTCGGTGCGAGGCGCGACATTGGCTCACCGCCACCACGATGGCGAATGCTGATGCCACTTTCCCGAGCAGCATCTTCATATCCATAGAGTGTCTCTTCATCATCACTACTGCTGTTCGCCATTTAAAAAAAAAGGCGCGGGGCGGGCGATAGGGAAAGAGGGAAGAGTAATGCGAGGACTGGGGGTGGTGGTGGATGGACGGAGATGATACTGGACGACCAAGAGTAAGATAGGTAACATACTGCTGTAATTGAAACGGCATAAATATGATAGGAGGTTTTATTACTCGATGTTCACGACTGGACGAATTACAAAAAACAAACAATTCGCCTTTTTATTCAAAGAAAAACAATCTCCTCCCGCCTGTCCTCCTGCATCTGCTGTTCGTCCATAAGGAAGGGCTGCAGGTGGAGACGCCAGAGACGGGATTCCCCGAAATCTGATGCGATAACACGCAGCCAGACTGAAAGCGCCTCGTAAATCGACGAGATGTCATCGAGCACCTGGCCACCATAGATGACCCAGTAGCGCGAGAAGAGCTGTACGAGCCGTGGCCGTTTGCCTTTTGTAACTAAAATTTCCAGGTCTCGTTCAAAGTGTTCTCGGAGTGTTACATACTTGCGGAAGAGGCCCACCTCGGGTGGCAGCACCTTGTCAAACAGCTGCAGTGCGGTGTATTCCACAAAACCGACACGCAACGGACTCTTCTCCTTGAGCCACTCTCGGGCGGGACGACCCACTTCGTCGACGAGCTTGTTCTTCTTGCTGGAATGCAGCTTCTCGAGGATGGCATCAGGAACACGACTGCTCGTTGGGATCTCGTGCGCCATCCACCACCAGTCCTCCGGTGCCGTCACGTGATGCAGCATGTAGTGACGCAGCTGTTCCTGAAGGGTGGGATGCACGGTGACGGCCTTCTCCTCGACGCGTTTCTTTATTTGCTCGCCCGAAAGACAAAGCCGCAGACGTGCTTCTCGTGCGTGATCGCGCTGGTAAGCACCCAGCGAGAGCTCGGGATACTTGCGTAGCCACATCTCCCGTTGCATGCGGGGGAGCAAGCGACGCTGATTGAGGGCCCGCGTTAGTTGCCAGCAGCGCAGCTGGCAACGATACATGAGGTTAAAGTTGGCTGCGTAGAGGTTGTCCTCACTCTGGTCGTCCTCTCCAAGCATCACATGGCTCTCAAATTGCCGCACGAATTCACGCTCTTGATCCTGGGTGAGGGCAGCGCAGCGGGCTACGCGATTTGCCTTGCGCTGGGCCCGTCGACGTTCCCGTGCCAACTGGCGCTCCCTCTCGTCGAGGAAGAGATTGTCCACCATGATTCTATTGAGCCTTTCTTCATCTTCTTCGCCCCCATCCTCACTCCTATTCCCGTTTTCATAGCCCTCTTCTTCCCTGGAGCCTTCTTCTTCCTCTTCGTGTTCATTTTCATGGTCTTCTACTTCGTGTGCGCGCTGGATGGCGGCTTGTTTGCGTCGAAGCGGTTGGATGTACAGGAGCATAGTAGCATTGCCAAAGGTGGCTGCACGGTGTGGAAAGCACACGAGGACGGCCATGCGGTCGAGCAGTCGGGATACGTAGAGCTCTAATTCGGGATGATAGGCAATGCTCTGCCAATGAAGCAGTACGGTTTCCATAAGCTGGCTCCAGGCCGCTAGCGAGAGCTGACCAATGCCTCGGTGCTTCGTGAGCGTCATTTTGTTCATCACCATCCACGGAAACTGCTGTGGTCGTTCATCGTCGTCCCACGGTGGCGCCATACCCTGCCAGATGCGCAAATTGCGTACGTAGATGCGCAGCTGCATCAGCTCGAAGAACAATAATGTCTGGAAGGAGGTACGTTGGCCTCTGCTCTGGTCATGTGGATCGAGCGTGTCACCAAATCGCCACACGCTGCACCAGAGATCTGGGCAGCGTGCCGCGCAGTCGGCCATGTGTGTTTCCAATTTGAGCTGCAGGAAGAGTGCCTCTCTAAGCGAAGGCTTTTCACGTTCCACCCAGTCATGCAGCGCCATGAGTTGCTTGGTGAGCAAACGTCCATATGCCGCATGGGCCTCACCGGTGGCCTCGGTGCCAGGTGGCACCGGCAATGTCGGTACACCGTGGTTGTCGCTGTTCTCCTCATCTTCATCGTCATCTTCATATGCCTCTTGCATTCCTTGTTCTTCCTCGTTTCCGTGTCGGTGATGGTATTGTCCAGCCTCACTTTCTCCATCATACCTGAATCCTTCGTATTCGGAATTCTCCCCGTGGGCATCGTTGTCGCTACTGGCGAGCCACTGTTTTAATCGTTGCGATGGTCGCAATACATCCATGTAGCGGGATTGTCCTTGTTGCTGGCGTGAGGAAGGTTGGCGATCCTTGTGTTGTGCAAAGGGCCGCGAGATGAAACGCGTCGAGGGTGAGGGCGATGGCAATGGCAAAGATGAACGATGTGGTGTCCTAGTGTCATCCCAACCATTGCTATTACCACTACTGCTGATGCTGTTTTCATGACTATAAGAGGATACTGTCTCCATAGACTGTATCCTATGTTCTTGAGTTCGTTTTCGCAGTTAGCACGCGTGTAATGAATTTATTTTCGTGTTGCTTAATTGGCGCGTGTGTTTGTTTCTTTCGTGCTCCCACAATAGCAAGAAAGAATGATAATGGTAACTACAGAAGCAAAAAGAGCAAAGTGTGTATATAGGGGGCCCCTTGTGTTTCATATAGGGCATCCGGACATTTATTGCATACTTCCCTGCCCGTTTTCTTTCTATACACGCCCCGCCCCCCCTGTTTCACGATTCTATTATTCAACTCCCACATCCTCCCATGTATCAACGGCAAAGAAACCAACAAGTACAAGGCGCCGGTGGACCGACCCAGCTCGTCCATGCGCCCATACGTCATCCTGCACGTGAACGTGTCCACATCAGGAGTAATAATATTAGAAGTGACGATAATAGTGCAGACGAACGCGAGCATAATAATGACGAAGGGTCTGAATATGAGCATGAAATTTCGCTAGACCGTGATGTATCTGCTGCTTTTTTTGACGACAGTAGTCATGCTGGTGATGAAGATGAATTGGATGCGTACAGACGTCAGCGTGACCGCAACCGTCGGCTGCATCAGTACGGCGCACCCTCGCCTTTTGCACTTGCACAGCCATCGCCGCGTCCACCCGCCACCACTCACCCGTCCCGGTACCAGGCTGCCCTGCCACAACGACAGCAACACCAACACCAGCAGGCACCGGCTGCCGGACAAGGACTGCCCGCCAATGCCGCGGTGCTGCCCGGTCAGCAAGCACCACAAGGCCAACAGGGAAGACAAAGGCGGCAGCAGGGCAACGTCCGTGGTGGTGGTGGTGCTGTTGCTGGTGCTGGTAATAATCCACGTGGCAGGCAGAATGACGACGATGAGATGGACCAGAGCGTGGAGGATGAAGACGAGGACAAGGATAGCAACTACCAGCCCTCCATCACGGAGCGCCAAAAACGTATTCGCAACGCGTTTGGTGATATTTTCGACAATGACGAAGGCGGCAGTGGTGTGCCCTGTTTTGCGTGCGAGGTGCTACGCGGCAATATTCACTCCATCAAGCATAGCAAGCTGGTGGATTTTATGTTGCAGATTACAGCACGTGACCGCATCATGACCTATGACGTGTTTGATTACACACGCATCGCCAACGCGTACGAGGAGCAGATCAGACAGCCATATAACCGACGTCTCAAGCCCGGCCAGATGCCCTTGCCACCGTTTCCCGCATCGCGAATCTACCAACACATCAACCGACCACACATCAAGAACCGCCACCTGCGCATGGAGCTATTGGTGCACGACATGTTCGATCTGGCCGAGGAGATGAAGGACGAGTTGAGGGTGGAGCACATCTCGATGCGTCATGTTGATGGACGACCTGTGAAGCGCACGCGCAAGAAGACCCTACAGGGCTTCAACACCCTGCTCGTACAGCTCAAACACTACAACAGCTACCTTGACAGCGTGCCCGCAGAATCACGCCTCGAGGCTCTGCAAGCAACCGCCCTGTCGACGGCGGGCTATGGGACAGAACGCTTGTTGGACAATCTGGCGGACCACCGCGAGGACCTGCTGGCCGAGATGATGGGACGCGACGGACTCGGGAATACCGACGATGGAGGCGGACCGGCACGTAAACGGGCCCGACATCGATAAAACCAGTTAGTAATTACGTATATTTTTTATTCAAATCCATCAATTAGCAGGTTCCCCCTGCATCAGCCCTATGTCGTAGTGTTCGTAGAGATGATTGACCTCGGCAATGTCTTCTGGTGAGGCCATACACCAATGCTCATGAAAACGTATCGCCTCAGCATCCATTCGATTGCTGATAGAATTGATGTCGACTATACCAAATGAAAGCACGAAAAGATGACGGTGCTCATTTTGGGATTTACGAAGCAGCCTACGAATTACAGCTTCGTCATTGGTAAAAGCCATGATAGTGTTCAGCGGCAGAAGTCCTGGAGCAAGAGCTTTAACCCTTTCTTGACGCTCTTCGCGTCCCTGGTGCATGGGATAATCTTCTCGTCCCCAATAGTCAATCAATATACTACGCTTGGCATGATAACTTTCCTGTGGTATTCCGTTCTGCTCGCGTGCAATATCGTACTGCTGTAGACTTGCGGCGGCAGCATAAAATGCTTTAAGATATTTCGGTTGGTCTTGCATTATGGGAGCGGGTGGGTGGGCGTGGAAAGGTGATATCAGGAGAGAGGGCTATTCCCTCCCAATACAACACGGATGAATGATAGCAAACGAAGCACGCCATTGCTAGCAAAAACACCGAGGACAAACAACAGAAAATAATAATAATAATAAAACAACCCTTTTCTACTTAGTCGGCGTGACTCTGTCGTGTATGCTATTGTGGGTTGTCTGCATTGCGATTGCTCCTCCCTCTCCCCTGCCCTTCCTTTCCATCAGTCCTCCCTTCTCGCCCCCCCCCGCCCTCTCCTTTTTTTACATGGACACATACACCGCGCGCCAACTGCCCAATGGACCGGCCTCTGTGCCGACTGTGCCCTTTCCGGGCACACCTAATGCCGTGCCTGCGACATCCAACATTGGAGGACAGCCGAGACGCCAGACCAAGCTCGCACAGGAGCCCATTGTGTATCCGTACCCAATCAAGACGTCGCGTGATGGCAGCCACCTCAAGATACGAACGCACAAGCTGCTTTTCATCACCCGTATGCCAAACAACGAGCCCGGGGACATGCGTCATACCATTGTCACGCTCAATCACCTCAACGGGATCCGTCGCCAGGCCTGGGAGATCTTCACACGCACACTCGGTGCCAGTCCCGACGAGCCCGACGGCATGGGTGGCGATTCCCTCTCCATTAACACCACGGCAAACGCTCTCAGTCGCATCGACCACATACCAGCGGCGCCTGCCGGTCAGAGGTACCAGGCGCCGACACGAGATGACATGACCGGGAGCGATCATCCGGCCACCATTGCCATGCTGAGAAAGGTGGCAACAGGTGATGACTACGACGCAAGTACCATCATGTTGCGTGCCGGGCGCACCGCCCACGATGGCTATTACGCACCATCAACACGTCGGCTCTGGAAGATGGCGCGTCGGGCCAACGCAAAGCAGATTGCCATTGTCAACCCACGTGTCAGTGGGCATACAAGCATTGCTGAAGCACTCCGGGAGCACGTCAACAACTCGCGACGACAGGACGAATTGGCTCGTGACGCCTTGACTATGGCGGATGCCATGGAGATTCGCGAGCAGGCACGGTTTGAGATTGACGAAATATATGCCAAACACATGCACAAGCAGGGTCGCTACGCTTCAAAGTACGAACTGAGGGACAGCTGGAACTTCCTCGGCGCCTGTCGCAATACCAGCTGGCAGCGCGATACAGTTGGCGAGCAGATGGGCGATCGTGTCCCTTTCCCAACCGTCAACGTCACCCTCCATGACCTGTGTTTCATTGAGAACTATTGGGGCAACGGTCTGCGCGCGGGCATGGAACTCTACCTGATTGACTTGCGACACAAGAGCAGCAACGATCGCTATTCATATTTCCAGTACGTACCATGGCATGGACCGCCACAGACTCGACCCTCACCGGCCGAGCGTGAGTACGTTGATATCAGCGGATCTCTACAGCTTGCAGATCTTATTCACGTTGGTACGGTGCACGAAGACCAGCATAATATCAACGCTGTGCCCGACTATGCGCGCCGTGCCGCGCTCAATCTGCTCGAGCAGCCGCTTTCCCTTGACGCCGCAGACGCCGAGTCCGCCAAGCTGGACATTATACGCATCCGCATTCGAGGCACGCCGATATTGGCATAGAATATTTTTTTGACAACACGAACAACAACAACAAGAAGAGGATACGTAGGAGTGGATAGGAAATCGAGACCGCTCTCTTTCTCTCTTTCGCTCTCCTTCGATGTCCAAACTTTACTCTATTTCTTCCTATCGTCCCTTGCACCACCAACCAATCGCCCCGCCCCACTATCCTTTTTTTGTAATCGGTTTTCTTGTGTGTTGCAAAAATAAAAAATACATCATTATAAAGTGCAGATCCCTTTTGCAGCGTGTTACTTTTCTTGGCCCCCCCCAGACATTATTGCCCACCGCACTACGATCTCGCTCCTACTTTGCACACTACCACAACCAACAGTATCACAAAAACAATGAGCCGACAAGATCCACCTGCACGTCAAAACGAGATTGTAACACCTGTCCAGGTTGCGGACCTCGAGAGCCGCTACAATAATCGCGCGCGTCTTAGCAAGATATCTTACCCTATCACGAGTCCCGAGGAGCTCGAAATCAAGATGGAGGAGCTCGTCTTTGGCTTTACGAGGCCACGTAACCTACACGGCGCCAACCGGCCAGGTATAACCTCAGAGAGTGGCTTCACCTCTTTCAACGGCCTCGTGCCGACACAGGCGGCAAGCAAGGAGGACTTTATGGACCAGCTCTACCTCATTGGCGTGGGCCGTACCAATTATAACCCCTTTGACAAACAGCAGCCACGCAATGGCATCGCCGTCACCCGCACGCTTGGACCGATGCGAGTGGCCTACGATATGGTGCCTACCAGTGCCTACCCAGGCGACCTCATGGTCTGGACGATTCCCGGCTATCCCGGTGATGATTTCCTCATGGCGGGTGGTCAGTTTGGTCTAAGTACTAATCGTCCACGCTCCAAGCTCATTGGCTACCTCGAGCCGTATGATCCGTCGTATGTTGGAGACTATTTTGCCATCCTCTTTGAGACAATGATGTCACGCGAGGACGGCGTTCACGATTTTCCCCCTGGTGCGACTGGCAAGCACCTGCCAACGCGCTATCAAGCTGCCCTTGCGCTGCGTCAGTTCTCACTGCTCGCCCCCCTACGCGTCATCGACACGCTGCAGAACCGCGGTCTTCTTACCATTAATACGCCCTATGAGAAGCATCGTCAGGAGCTCATCAACACCTTTCTCAACGACGGTAGCACGCCGGAAGGCTTTGATAACTCTAGGACCGGTCTTAACCAGGCCATTGCCTCCCTTTTGCCCACAGATCCGACGCACGACTTGAACACATCCTACATGCGCGGTGGTGTCGGAGGGAACGGTCCACAGGCCGAAGATGCCATCACGACGAGGGAGAGGACCTATTTTGTGGGCGACATGCATCGCGAGGATACCCTCTCGAGGGACGAGAAGAAGGCACTTCGCATACAAGAGCAGAAGAACGTGCTGTTCCTTGGCCAGTTGCTCGGTGCTATTGGAAGCGAGGGAAAGAGTTCACTGGCTGTGCGCGACGACGTACTCATGAGCATCTATGCGGAGTATGCCGGCGACTCCGGGTATGAGGAGTACTTTCCAAATATGCAGGACGTTGCTCAGCAGAGCGGCTCCCCACTTGCCGTCGAGTATGTCGTCGGTACCATGGAAGCCGCCCGCCATTTGTCCACTGCCATCACCGAAGCCAAACATTCGTATGAACGGCGTATTGGCGCTCGTGCCATTTCATACGCCACAGGCGGTGGTGAAATGAACGAAACAGTCAACGTCTACCTGACGCAGTAAAACATAGCACAAAGAGACCCTCGCCAAACGCTCTCAATCTTATTTCTCGTCTTTTTCATTTCTACACATCAATATTCCCCCACCACCATTACTAGCAAATGCTACTATTACTACTAGTACAACTATCTCCTACTTTCATTTCCATGCACTCTTCTTCCACGCCCCCCCCTCTCCCCACCGACCGACCTTCTCTCTGGGTTCGCCTGGTTTCTTTCTAGTTTGAATGTAGAAATCCACATAAAAGATTGTTGGAATATAAATTTGTATCAGACCTATTGTACCCGATCATTTTATTGTTGTTTGACCATCACATTTTTTGATCCTCATTCCTTTCTCTCATAAAATGAGTGAATGTACACATTGCGATTGCAAAAAGAAGTCCGAAGTTGGGACGACATCAAAATCATCAGTGTCTGTTCAACCTGAGATTGATTTTGATGCACTCCTTAACGATGACGTGGCTGTTCCTAATGATTTTGCAAATAATCTTCGTGCGCGTACAAATGCCTTCTGGAAGTCTCCATGTCTCTCTCCAAGGCACTAGCCAGGCAGTGTGTAGAGGCGGCAAATCGTGGATTCGGTGCAGTCACTATCCTGGGCCCCGTTTCCCAACGTGACAAAATTGTCTGTGAAATGCTTGGTATGAGCGTCAAATACATAAAATTCGACTTCGAGGCCTCCAGAACCACCCGAAAAGGTCGCTCCACCACTGATTACTCCATGTATCCTTTTGTCGTAGAGTATTTCAACGGAAAAAGCACCATCTCGTGGAGCGAAGAAGATCCCCTCGAGATGGAAACCCCTTACGCCTCCTCTCCAGTTAATGATAGTGAGTATTAAGACGTGGGCCTTCATCGCATCTTCCCCCCCCCATCCAACCCTCCCCTCTTTCCTTTTCAAACCCAGAATGTCTCAAATAAAAAACAGGTTTTTATCTGCAGGTATGTGCGCCTTTGTATGTGTTTGTGTGTGTGTGTGTGTGTGTGTGTGTGTGTGTAATACAATGGGGCAGGGAGGGAAGAGAGATTACGTATCCGATAGCGCAGTCACTGGCGTAATCAGAAAAGAATGAAGTCATAGTCCTATATCAATGGTAAAAGGCGTGTTTTATTGCCAGTACTCTTTTTGTTTGATATTTTCTATTACAGATCGTTCCGCCCCACCCCCTGTTCGTTCTATCATTTGATGTATCCTCCCACATCGGGATCTACAACGGACGAACGCCATGGCCGCCCTATTTACACACGTTCAGGACAACCAGAGTATCACCACCTGCAACAACAATACGCCCCCCATGCAACACCGAACCATGCAGCAGCAGCAGGAGCAGCAGTAAATGGTGGTGGTGGTGCTGTTGCTGGTAATACTGGGACGAATGGTGTGTTGAATGGTGGCAGTGGTATTGCGATTCCCGGTACTGCCCTTCGAAGTTATGGTAGTGGTGGTGGTTCTGTGGTTGGTGGGTTGTATGCCCCACAGCCTTTCGATGGCAACCCCGATCGTGTCACCTCTGGCTTCAACACGCTGCTGACGGGATTTGACAAGCCTGGTGGCTTTGCTGGTCGCCAATGGTTTCGAATGATGGTGGCGGAGTTTTTCGTGACGCTCTTCTTTTTCTTCACGGTGCAGCTCACCGAAGCTACAGGGGCACCACTTGGCGCAGCAGCACTGGCCAGTGGTTTTCTGCTTGCTGCTCTCCTCAATGGCTTCGTTTACGAGAGTGGCAGCCACATTTTCAGTGTCCTGACCTTTGCGCTTTTCCTGATTGGCCAAACCGATTTCGTCCAGCTGCTGGTCTATACGTTGCTCGTGCACCCGGCGGCCCATCTCGTTGCTACACTACTCGTCTGGATGCTCGTGCCTGCATCGAGTGGTCTTGGTGCGCCCGTGATCGGGGCTGGCTTCTCTGTGGCCGACGCGTTTGGTTTCGAGGTGGTGGGCACCACCATTCTAGTGTTCACTTTTTACATGCTATTCATTTGGCGTCCGCGTGCCGCGCCCACCGGTCTCCTCGCCTATTTGGCTCCTAACCAGTGCTACGATGGGCGCGGACGTCTTGCGCTGACAAATGCCCTTTTGTTGGCCAACCATACGCGGTGTTGCCCTGCACAGATGTTTGGCCTCGCGTTTGGAGCGCTCTCACTCGCAGGCAGCCTGGTGAGTGGTGCCTCGTTTGACTGGTACCGCCACCTGTGGCCGGCTATCTTTTCCCCGACCGTCTTTCTAAGCGAGACATGGGTCTACCTGGTTGGCCCCTTTGTTGGTGCCCTAATTGCCCGTATTCTGTTGTGGATGCACCGTCTTATCTTCCTCTATGATACAGGCAAGATACTCGCCATGTACCGCGCATCGGAGGAGGTCCGTGCCAGCATGGAGAGCAACGCTGGTCGCGGGGATTTGCAACCACAGCAAGAACAACAACAACAACAACAACAAAACGCCCCAAAAAATATCTGGGTAACCACACGTTTTGTGGACCCACTTGCCACAACGTCGGAGGACATGCAGCCACTCTTCATGAACAACCACGATGACAATAATAAACACCTCCGTAAACGCTAAAAGGTCCTAGTTTTTTTGAAGATAGACGGTCATATGATTTTTTAAAAAAAGTCACGCTAAATGAAAACTGGTTTTTATGTGTTTTTTAGTACCTTCCTAATCGGGTAATTTTCACTGAACGAAATTTTTTTTCGTAACTCTCAGAAAAAATATCGCTC
>Ga0100379_10003703_pt1 | contig 13810 bp, 14 predicted proteins | sample CryGeymeta201503_FD_80418 | JGI IMG/M metagenome (GOLD analysis project Ga0100379, IMG submission 80418) | Groundwater microbial communities from Crystal Geyser aquifers in Utah, USA - Crystal Geyser metaG 2015-03 | ecosystem: Environmental > Aquatic > Deep subsurface > Groundwater | place...
AAAAATGGTTTATTGTGTAATTGTTCGAACTTCTCTTGATATTGGCATGAATATCAATCGTCAGAGTCATTCTCTTCCTCCTGGTAGTAGTCCTTCTCATTAATCGGTTCCTTCCGTCTGTTGTCCAGCATCGACAACTGTATCTGTATCTTCTCTTTGGAGCTCAAGTCTATTCTGTCCTTTATTATCTCCATCTTGGCGTCCTGTATTCCGTTCAGCAGCGTCAGTCGGCCTACATCCAATAAAATATACCTTCATGGTTATTGAAACTAAAGTTGTAGAAGAGCTCACTCGATCTGTTAAAGTTTTTTGATGACTTGAAACCACGTGTGATGGGGATATCCACCTTGAACAGCTTCTGCTTGGTCTTGAAAGGACATATCGTCACGTCATAATACTCAATGTCCTTCTTCCTGCTCTACTTCTACTAACCTCCCTCCTCTACTGCCTCCCTTCTGAATGAGATAGTATGCTTCTTGGTGCCCACTGTGGTGGTATTAGGAAGGACAGCTTTCGGGTTCTGCTCAGTTGGGAAATGAATGAGCCCTGCTATTTATTTGGAATTGTCGACGATAGTCACGGGAATGACTGTTTTTTTGACTAGCTTTCGTTATGGTTTACTCATAAGATATTACTATTATCATAGCGCATAAATAGGCAAAGAGTCATGCATTTCAATATAAAGTGTGATGATTGACCCACATGAAAGATCAGGTCTGAGTCAATAGAACAACAGATGATTGAATAAGGATAAAGGACAATTTAAACTTATTTTTTAAGATGTGAGCATATTGGGCAGAAAGGGAGCCTTGGATATTTTTGAAGTCAATGGCGGCAGATGGTGATAATCTGGAATCGGATTTATTTTGGTTAATATAACAACAATGAAGTACCACCGCAAACTCAAACAATTAAGTAAAGTGTACCCTATCTCAGAGACCTACTCCAAAAGACTCAGAACTGCAAAAATAAGAGAGCTCTTCATGAACCCTCAGCAACTCTTGGCTAACTACCTTCAAGCCAATGGACAAATTTAGCATGGCCTCGAGATAGAAGACGATGGCTAGATCGTGGAGGACGAGGAAATGTAGCAAGAGGACGATGACTTCAACATTGCCGACTATATTAACTCGATGCCGATGCACCTCAGGAATTAGTTCAAGCAGAACAACCCACAACTCCCATAGCTGTTCTTCATGACTGCCGGGGAGAAGAGGAAGTACTTCGAGAAGATAAACACAAAATTCAAGAAGGAGCTGGCGAAATCCCCACAGAGGAAGAGCTCAGTATCGAAGAAAATCAATTTCAAATAAATATTCGATGTTAGAGGCTTCAATTAGAACCAGAAAGTAATCACCATCAAAAAAGCAAAATAATTGCATTAAAAGTACCGACCTGATATTCATTTTAGCTGAAGGCTCATCTTACGCCTCACTATCATATATCCCACACAGCACTCCCTATATCTATTAGTTATATACGCATGGAACCCACAGAACCGACAGCCTAACCAACCGCCCCTTAACCTCAACCCGAGACAAACAGTCAACCCTAACCAGCATCAGAAAAACATTTTCACTTCACCACCTAAGGAATGCCGGGCATAATTGCCAAAAAAATATCAGGGTTGATCGACATCTTAAACAAAGATGTAGTTGATACATAGAGCGTTAAAAAGTACCTAGCTGAAGGTATACCCGACTAAGCCCCCCTTATTAGATAGTATTGCTGGAAAATAATCCTGGGCTATCTGCCAGAATAAAAATCAAAGTGGAACGCTGTCATCTAAAAACAAACGCATACCTATTAGAGCCTCGTCAAAATGTTCCTGCCTTAGGATAAATTTCCATAGTACCCCTACCTGCTCAAGAAAAACCATCCTCGCTTCGAATAGCTCTAAAACGACTATCTGCTCTGGGAACAGATCGAAAAGGACACCTCCAGGACCCACGCTGAATTTTCCTTCTTCGCCATGCAGACCAAACCAATCATGCTACCTTATTTAACCTCTGCCAGAAGATAGAAATTCAAATTAATCAACGGAGAAGATGAAGCACCTTATAAGGAGTTCATTGCAAACAAGGAGAAGCAGAAGAAAACATATCGGTATGACTACATGACCCGTATATTGTACATCTATGCCAAACTCAACCCGAAGATTCAATATGTTCAGGGAATGAATTAAATTTTGGCACCTATATTCTATATGGTCAATGTCACCAAACCAGCCAACGCCATCGAATAAGGCTCATGTTTCTTCATGTTCAACACCGCGATATGTGAGATCATCGAGCTGCATATCAAAGACTTTGACAAGAGCAAAAATGGCATTCATGGTAAATTAGGCTAAGTCAACGATATGCTCATGGTAGTTATCTAATTACTCAGGTCATCGAGCCAGACATCTGGAAACGGATGGAGGAACTCAAAATCGACCCTTTCTTTTACTGTTTCCGATGGGTCACCCTGCTCTATGCTCAAGATTTCGCCCTCTTCGATACCCTCCGAATCTGGTAGAGCATTTTCTCATCCGACAACAGAATGCAGTACATAAAATTTTTTGCCATCGGTATAATCATTTCCTGCAAAGATTTCATCATCAATAATTAATTCACTGTGGTCTTGGAGCACCTACAGGATATCAAGGAGCACATTGCCATCAGATAATGCATTCAAATCACCAATCAACTGGTTGAAGAGTACCAAGATGAAGATTTTGGACATTTGGCTGTAAAAGGAAAGAAAAAAGTTGAGAAGGAGATGCAGAAAGAAAGATAAAAACGAGAAAAGGACATGGCCAAAGAAGAGAAAAAAGAGTAAGAAAGGAGGAAAAAAATGTAGAAAAAAATGTCTGGTGGGTAGTAAAAATAAAAAGAATAATAACAACAGATGGGAGATAAAGTACAGAAGAAAGTGAGTGGCTTTTTCAAGAAGATGGGAAACATGGTTGATAAATTTTTAAATTGAGTCTGTACCAATAATCATTATCTCAACCTTTATACAGTTCCCCAATTCCTGTCTGCCTTGATGAGCTTATGTTTATGTTAAATGAATGACCTCTTACATATTCATCATTTCAGCTTAGCTACTTCCTCGTAAGCAGCCACCACTGTGCTTTTCAGCTCCTGCTCGACCATTCTCAGCATCTCTAACTTCTCCTTCTCCTCCGCCATAAAATTTTCTATCACGTACTTCAACTCGACCTCGCTTTCATTCGGAACATTCGCCTGCTGATCTTCTACAGGTTCTTGTTCTTATTTATGCATATTTTGTTTATTGATCTCTATAAGTTGACTCTGAACATCTCTCAGCTATTTTTTCAATATTCTAATGTCTTCAATAATGTTCTCGTTATGCTTCAGAGGTGTGTAAGTACGGTTGAATTTAGCTTTGGGTAAGATCAGCCGAGTTATCTTATGGAAAATGATTAAACATATGATTAGGAACAGACATATGTTGACGGGGTAGGTCAGGATTGCTTTTTTGATTATTTCGAGTATGGATATTATGGCGAACTTGAAGAGTTGTGTAATAGTTGGGGCGGTGTCGATTGTGAGAGATTTGAGTAGTTCCATGTAATTATAAAGCAATACGTGACATGAAAAGGACAATTTGAATAATCAAAGATATATATAGAACAAAAAATACTTTGAAGAGATAAGCAGTTCAGCCACTCAATGGAACCTACCTCAGACAGTTGGGCGACTGGTCAACTCTCTAATAGAACTTCAGACTGATTATCTGCTGGCTGAGGAAGACAAGCCTTTAACTGTGCAAAATGCAAGCTGTTGGTAAGTTTGGGGTGAGTTAGAAGCTGCTGGGCATTCAGATGTCGAGACTGAAGTTCCAGATCAAGGGCCTCTACAATGGAAAGAACTACAAAAGATACTAATGGTTGTCTTTCACCGATAGCATCAAGATATTCAATGTTAGCACAGTAGTTGAATCATTGATCGCTCATTGCAGCCTCAGCCTTATCGTAAAATTCGTCCTTCGGTTCAATGTTTTACCCATACTGAATAGTGTTGTCAGCCTCCAAAAGTAAATCTCTGATACTGTCCTCGTCCTTCAAGTTAAGAGGCTTCAAGCTAACGATATCATTATTATCATAAATTTTTCTGATTTGTTAGTTGAGAGAGTTACTCTCCTGATTGGGCTCTTCATAGTTGTCGATAGAAAAATAGCTCAAGTATTTCTCGATTTTTTATTTTTCCCTGACAAGATCGCACTTGGTGAGGACTGTAATCGAAGGGAGCTCCAAAGTGATCTGAATCGACAGTGCCCTATCTTAGAAAGTAATGTACTGAAGCATGCCAGAAAGGAACTTGCTCTGCTCGAAGATGAAGTTGATGTCCATCATGTACATCGACACCAAGGAAAAACCTAGCTTAAGGGATCAAATACCATAGTTTTGCAATATTTTGACAAACTCCCTGAAAATGCTCTGATCACTGTAGAGTTCAATCTGGCCAGGACAATCAAAAATTACATAGTCATCTTGACCCACTAATTCTCCTAATTTATCCTCAAACCAACTCTGATTTTAGAGTAGGTACTCCATACAAAATAAAAGCCCTCCATTGGGACCTAGCTACATTTCCTCCATAGCATCCTCCAAAGTAATGAGTTCTTTGATATCTGAATCAGAACTTGACTTACCAAAGTCACAGCGATAGTTGTTGTACTCGGCTGCTGGGTCGAGGTTGAAGATGACGATGTTGCGTTTGAGGGTCTCGGCCATTTCCTGCATAACTTGGCAGTAGGTGGACTATGTGAGGTGAGGACTTACCTTGCCTGCTCCCGCTGGCCCGATGATGACCTGTCCGAAGTATAAACCCTGATTCATTGGCAAGTTGTTATGTGAGCAAATATTATAATTAACAGTACTTTGAATACCGTCTCTCTTTCAAGAAATCCAATCCTTTTTACATTTAGTTTCTGAGTCTTTGTCAGAGGAGTCAATGTTATTAAATTAGTAGATTCGAGTTATTCTTGACTGTCGATTCAGCTATTATAAATCGATAAAATTGATATGTTCAGAGTACTGAAACAACTCAGAAATTGCTTCAGCATCGAGCAACTCAGAAAACCCTTAGAAGAGTCTGATCCCGACGTCTACCATCTCATCATGGCTGAAAAGAAAAGACAAATCCATGGAATCAACCTCATCGCCTCTGAAAACTACTGCTCCAATGCCTGCCTCTCCGCTGTTAGCAGTGTCTTCAACAATAAATACGCATAAGGATATCCTGGAGCTCGCTACTATGGAGGAACTGAGCATGCTGATAAGTTGGAACTTCTCTGTCAACAAAGAGCCCTCAAAGCATTTGGACTTCCCTAAAGTATCTGGGGAATGTGGGGAGTTAATGTCCAAGCTCTATCAGGATCACCAGCTAACTTGGCGGTCTATACTGGTCTGCTGGATCCTTATGACAGAATCATGTCCCTTGATTTGCCTCATGGAGGACATCTGAGCCACGGTTTCCAAATTCCTGGCAAGAAAATTTCAGCAACATCCAAGTACTTTGAAGTCCTTCCTTACAGACTCAATGAATAAACAGAGCTAATTGACTACGATGCTCTTCATAAGCAAGCTCTCCTTTACAGACCTAAGTTGATCATCGCAGGAGCGTCTTCATATAGCAGACTCATTGACTTCAAGAGGATGCGAGAAATTTGCGATGAAATCGGAGCCTACCTGTTGTGTGATATCGCTCACACTGCGGGCCTCATGTCTGCTGGTGTCATTCCCTCTCCCTTCCAATACGCCGACGTTGTCACCACTACAACTCACAAGACATTGAGAGGAACGAGAGGAGCTCTTATCTTCTATCGGACCGGTTCAGTGACAGATAAGAAGGGAAATGAAAAGAAACTTGACTTCAAATCTAAAATAGATGGGGCTGTTTTCCCTGGTTTGCAAGGAGGCCCTCATCTTCACAGTATCGCAGGAATAGCTGTAGCCTTGGGAGAAGTTTTGACTCCAGAATTCAAATAATACCAAAATCAGGTACTACTTTATCTATTCAGGTTTTGAGGAATAGCAAAGCTGGATGTCAGTATTTACTTGACAAAGGATACAGAATTGTCTCTGGAGGAACAGATAATCATTTATACACAGTCGACCTGAGATCCAAGGGCACCGATGGAGGAAGATTTGAAGCCTTGGCATCTGAAATTTCGATAGCTATCAATAAGAACACGGTACCCGGAGATAAAAGTGCTCTTATTCCTTCTGGCATAAGAATAGGAGCTCCAGCAATGACCACAAGAGGCTGCGAGTAAGCTGATTTCGTCTAAATCATGAAATTCGTGGACAGGACAGTCGAAGTTGTAAACAAAATCAACTCGAAGGCTTCAGGCAAGAAGCTCAAAGACTTCAAGGATACCCTCAAGGAAGAACTTGCTGACAATGCTGACATTCAAAGAATAAAGAAGGACATTGACGCTTTCTCTCAGAAGTTTCCGGTCCCTGGAGGTCTGCTTTGATCATCATATGTTTATTGCTTCAAAAATATGGAGTAAAGATCATACTGATTTTTTGAAGAAGCCGTCACCGGTTGACATAAGCTGGCCTGTCTTTACAAAGTCAGCCACATACCTGATTTCATTCTCCCAGTTCTGGAAAGCTAGATAGATGTAGTTGCCCAGTTCCTCGATAACCTTTTGAGTTGCTGGAGGACTGCAAACAACTTCCACTTTCTGAGTGTCCAAATATTCAATTCTATCTTTGATGAAGTGAAGTTGTTCGGAGTATTTAGCTTCTTCGTCTCTGGCATGGAACCCGATCAAGGTCTTCAAGACTTTGTCTCCATTAAGGTTGAGGTTTTTTTCTTCTATTTCTTTCTTAAGAAATTCAACCTGCTCATCGACTTTGGTATAGTTTTCCTTCATTGATTCGTTAAAGCAAATAATCGACTTGGAAACTTCCTTCTCAAAATCGGTAAAGAACCTTTCAACAACGGTCAGCATCTTTGCCTTTGCTTCCCCGATTCTTTTCTTGAGGTTCTCTTGATCCTTGACCTTGGATTGTTGATGTTCCCTCATGTCGAGAGTGTGGTTGTTGAGTTCCTTGACCACCTTTTCAAAGAATCCACTCAGATCTCCCACAACTTTGTTGATACTGCATAGGAAACGTCTTACTTTTAGAACTGACCATAGGTGTTCTATGATCGATGTTCTTCGGTGTGAACCTTGACGCAGGTAGGACAAAGGGGCAGCAAACAGTCAGAATTTTTACAGAAGTTGAAGATCATCTCCTTGGGATGGAAGGCACAATGTTTGGGTTTGTAGATTTGTTCACTCATAGAAATTCGACTTGTGATTAAATATTCTTAATTTAAATCATTCCATCTTCTAATATCACAACAAGATAGATAAAAGTGAGGCTGGTGGGAAATAAATCATTGTCTTTTAGGACGAACGATCCATGTTGCTTGCTTCATTGCCATTTTCATGACCTATTCCAAGTCAACTGGGTATTTTGCATACTTCACCAACCTCCTTAACAGGTCCTCGTATGCATAGTCAATATCTATCTTTGTCTTGGCTCCAGTGAACACCAACTTGCCAGAAGCAAATATCAAAACTGATTTGACCTTCTAAAGACCTTTGTAGACGAGCCCTGGGAATTTTTAATTTTTGATGAATAGCTTTTGCTAACCGAGATCGCTCAGATTTAGTTAGAAACCCAGAGCAGCATTGGCGACTATGTTGGTGATTCTAAACTGTTTTACTTTGATTTTTTTATCATTCAGACATTTGGCTATATCCTTTTTGGCCTAGTTGGCTGCAATCTCAGCTTAGTATTCGGAGGTGGAGCCAATAATGATCAATCTGCCGGACTAGAAGCAAAGGACAGTGCATCTCGGGGTGCTTTTTCGAAAGACAACAGCAGGAAACCTCTTTTTGTTGAGGCGACTACCGTCCACCTTGGCCGATAGCTACTAGAGCCCCAGGCCTTCAGGAAGGGATAGCTGGACGAAAGAGACGACATTTTGAATCTCTGGGTACACTGGGCGAAGATCCTTCTGGACGGATTCTTGTACTTTTGCTTTTTTCATTTGGTAGTTTGACTGAGCAATTTGGAGATGTCGGTTCATTTAAGCACGGAATGCCCATTTTTATGAGTCGCAGCAATTTATGCCTTTGGAAATACAGCATGCTATCAGTAGCAAGGGAAACATATGACCGGTCAGAACGTTTGTATAAGCAGGCTATCTGTGAATTTTGTTGATTCTTTTTCATATATTTGACTGAGTAATTGCAATTTCCTCCGGCAATTGCAACTCTAGAAGTTGTCAGAAGTTGCTCTGAACTTTGATATGCCCATTCAAACTATATGCTCGCCATTGGTTTTCTTTAGCCTACTATACAACAATTTTTTTCTCGATTTGGCACATTGTTAAATTACTATTAGGACACGTCTCATATAGCTTATTTTCAGAAGACAGTCAATCAATGTGATCAAAAGTATGACAGTGAGGTGGTATAGCAATGTGTATGAATGTATAAATCTTCCCATGCTTTCTTTAAAAAATTGTAGGCTTTTAAATTACCAGAAGTTGTTTGTTGTTTTTTTGATTAATTTCTTTGCGAGGATTCATTCTTTTCTTTTCGGACAAGTCTCCTTCCAATTTTCTGTATAATTATCCAGTTACTGCTCCTAACTCAAGTTGTTTGGAAGGGAATGTTGACTGCTATTATAATTGATTGAGGTGAGATGGCGTATAGAGGTAATAATAGACACACTCAGCAACCGTCAACCTGCGAGTCTTGGCAGGTGTCGCCAAACCCAATCCGAAGATGGGTCAAGCCTTGGGTCCTCTCGGTATCAACATGATGAAATTCTGCGAATAGTTCAATAAGGTTACAGGTCATGTCAGGCCCGACGTTCCCCTGAAGGTCAAACTAACAGCATTCACCGATCGTACCTTCAAGTTCAAGGTTAAACCTCCCGAAACAACTTGGTTTTTGAAGAAGGCCGCAGGGATACAAAAATTCACCCCTCTGGCAGGGCACTTTGTATTTGTGGAAATACCAATCCAATACGTATACGAGATTGCAAAAATAAAAAAGGAGCTCGACCCAGATCTCCAAAAATTAGATGTTGCCACCATCATGACTGTAAGATTGAAGTTATATAGATGATTCAAGGACAAATGGGCACCTTGGGAGGAGTGATCACGGACGAACCTGTTGTACCCGAACCCATCAACGTCAAGATGAAAATTTGATTCATATCTGATACTAATGGCACTAACCATGTTTTCTCAATTTTTCTATGCATATGCCCCTGTTACGGGAATGCATATTGAGCCCATGGTATCAGCTGTATTTCAGGCATATCTTCCTAATCTCAGTATTTAAAAAGTCTTCCAAAATTATAAAAGCAGGTAAGTTTTTTCTCCAGAACGGTCGTGAACTGCCAAGAGAGTTTATGTGAGTGCAAGTGCCTCTATATAATAGGCAACCTCATAATTTATTATATCAGCAAAATGTAATTGCACGCCCTCTTCTCGAATGACAACCAAGGTAGCTTCTTCTAAAGCATCCTTGAATAATGCTCAAAACCTATCGACGCCTAGGAGAGCAATCAGGAGTAGCATGAACAGCTTAACCCCACTCACTAGGGTATTCACGAGTATCATAAACATTAGTAACCACATCTCTGGATCCTAATGGATTAGTAACCCTTCGAAAGCATCCTATAAGCATAGGACGAAAACAGGGAGGATACGCATCATGAATACCATCGGGTCAAGTCTTTGAGGGAGGAGCAATAAGTAAAGATCAAAGAGTTCCTCAGAGACGACAGGTTCAAGTCTCTCAGAAATTTGGAGGTCCCCTCCTTGAAAGGGTCACCCATGAAGCAAAATCAGAGCCTGAGTCCTAAGAAGACAAAACGGATAGACAAACGCCGATCCTTTAGGCTTTTCCCAGAATCAGACTGAGTGCTATAATAGGTGTCGTATGTGATGGTAGTAAAATAATATAGCAATTGATTGTAGAATGATAGTTGGAAGGCTTAAAGCGATAGATTACATCATTTCTTTTCCTTCATGTGCTCAGTAGCGATTCTGTTGAGAACTCTTCTTCCCTCGGAGGAAAGGATGCGGGAGTTCAACTTGAGGGAATCTCCCTTCTTGTCCTTCTTAATGTATTTTAGCTTCTCGAGTTGCTGAAGACCCCATCTGATGATTTTGGTTGAGGCGTGGTCATGGAACTCGGTCTTGCAGTTTCCGCTTCTGCGGCCACCGTAAAGGTGAGAAAGGAGTCTGACGCCGGAGTGAGGGCGGAGGTAGACTTTTCTGGCAAGGGAAGCGACTCTGATGTAAAGCCAGTCCTCGTCGAAGGGAGCGTATTCCTTGACTGAATGTTGAAATATGTACGAGTGCCGGTCTTGACGATGTCGATCCAGGCGGGGCGTTCGATGAAGTTATTTTTCTTGAGATAGTTGGCGAAGGCTTCGATAAATTCTCTGGCGGGAACGTCCTTGACGGTGAAGAAGGTCTGCTTTTGTTCTCCCAACATGGTGTGGTTAAAAATATTAAAATATTATTTAATTAATTAATCCTCCCAATAGATAAGCCCGACTCGTGCTCCCAATAAATAAGACAGCTTAGCTAAAAATCATCAAATTTTCCTATTCTCGTACATGTACTTCGCCAGCATCTCAGAATCCCTCTTAGCCTAATATAAAGACACCGATTTCTTCTTCTTGTCAGTAGTGTAGTATTTTACGACGTTGTCGCTCTTCTTCCGTTTGGGCATCCCACTGGACCTTTCCTCCACCTCCTCAGTTTTGACATATTTTGTACGCACCATCGACTCCCGACCTTTTCCCATCATCAAACTTTCATATTTTTTCTTGAGACTGACCGTATTCGATTACTTCTGATTGCTCTTGGGCACTGAGTCATCTTTATTTTTAGAGGCACTTCTGACCAGCCCCTTGTTATTGAATCTATTTTTGTATATAGTTCTATTCTGATGTTCTATCGTATGTCCAGGTTCTTTCTTATCTATCATGCTCTCACTCATGCCGCCCAGGTGAGTCTTGGCGTTTTCCTCATCTAACTGCACAATCTTGTATATCAAACCTCTGTAATCTTTCAGGCTGAGTTTTGTGTTGTCATTGACCTCGATTCGTATTTTACCAGGTGCATCGAGCACCTCTGTCTTGCTGTAGAACTACTTGAGATATGGGTGCTTGATTATCTAGAGCATCGAGGGACGTTTGTCTGGGTTGAAGGCTAAACATTTGCCAATGAGGTCCAACCCATCAGATGAACAGTTGGTGAACCAATCTTTCCGATTCACCGGCTTGATTTTGGTCAAAATATCCACCATCTCTTTGCCGAAGTCTGTTTTCAAGGATTTTAAATCTGATAAAGTAGGAGGTCCGGTCCACTGAATCACTCTTTCTATTTGATTTAGTGTTGAATGACCGGGAAACATTGGTTTGCCTCTTATCATCTCACCGATCATGCAGCCAAAGCTCCATACATCTGCAGCCTTAGAGTACTTCTTTGAGCCAAGTAGAATTTATGGAGCTCTGTACCATCTGGTAGCAATGTAGTCAGTTAAGACAGGAGGCAGCTGCTCCTAGTCTTATACTGATCGGATCAACCCGAAATCGCATATTTTAGCCAAGCAGTCCTCGTTGACGAGCACATTGGAAGGTTTGATATCGCGATGGATAAGTTATGCAGAATGCAGGTAGTGGATGGCCTTGGCGGTCTGATAGATGATATATCTTCTGTGCTGATCTCCTAGCATGTTTTCCCTGATGAGAGTGTACAAATCGATATCCATGAACTCGAACAAGATGTATATATCTCTCTCGTTGACACTCTTCAGCACTTGTTTCAGCTCGACAATGTTCGGATGCTTGAATTGCTGGAGAAACATGATCTACCGGTAGGTCCTCTGTGCGTCTGTACTGTTCTGAAAGGCATCAAAATTCTTCTTGAGGGCGAATGACTTGTGCGTCCTTCGATCAGTGACCTTCCAGACTATTCCGTAGGCCCCACTACCTATTTTCTTCACTATATCAAACCTCTTGGCGATGTGAGGCTAGATCTTCTCGTGGTCCGTCATTTATTTATTATCAAAAATATTATCGCTTAGTAACAGTCGTATAAGCACAAGCAACCATCAAATAGTAGACATAATATCAGACCACTGTAAAATCACGACTAGGACATAACCGAGGTGCAATCAACGTCCATATGTAGAGAAGTGTAGTCAGCCAACTTATGATCAAACGAACCCAAAATCCGAAATTGTTTGAAATAAGATCGCCTGTTGTCAGACTAGCCGATTTCCAGTTTGTTATGAGCATGCCCACGTAAAGAGATGCCAGGCACATGTAGAAGTGCCACTTTACCCAGTCCCAACCTTAGTAGTGAGATAAATTTTATACCTATCGAACTTCACCGGCTTCTGGTTTTTGAAGAACCTCCTGGTGTGGCTGATTTTCATCTCCTTCTGTTTTTTAAGTATTTCCCACACCCAGAGCAGCTTGCAAGTCAGTATTTTAGGTGATTTTAACCTTCCCAGATCCTCCCATGATGGATCCATACATGGTGACTATGAAGAACAAGGTGGACACGATAATATCCGATGCCAGAGCAGGCACATCCATCCTTCCCACACACGAATTTCCTCCAAATGAAAACTGACAGATAAACGACAAATAGGACACATACATCCCTACCATGGCTGTGGTTAGCAAACTGTTTTGCTTGTTAAAGTTGAAAAATTGAACAACAGGCAAGGCAACTAATACAGCAGTGTTGACGATGTTCACCCAGAGAGAATCTCCGCATGTGTCTGCCTCAGCAAAGTAAATGTAGCCCAGTACATTGAGACCGATAGCTGCTGCTTAGAAAAGGAGTGTGAGGAAAATGAGCAAAGCTGCATAACTGTTTTGGCCTTAGTCATAGTGGTTGACTAACTTGATACCTGCCAGGTAGAACAAATCGATGAGGATGATGGATTGCAGCACCATGAAGAGAACAGAGACATATTGGCTGACATCTGAGTAGTTCTCAAATACCCCATTATTGATCCACAAAAAACCAATGAACAGCCCAGTCACTAGGATGTACTTCACACAGAACAAACCCTAGTTGACGACCATCGCGATCCTATTTCGACACAACATCACCAGCATCATCAAACCAAAAAGGCATAAGATACTCAATGACATCCGATAGATGGCCGAAGGACCCACACAATCGTACTTCCTAGAGTAAAAATATAGGTACCCGCCTCCAGAACTGTCAGGACACGCCAGCCATGAGAAATAATCGATGAAAGATTGAATTTCGTTGAGGTAGAATAGCACCACTATTGCAGGAATGGTGAAAACAGCAACTAGAAATAGGTAGTAGACTTTAGTCACTTTCTGAGGTCCCAGCAGACGGGCCAAAGCATCTGAGACAGATTGGCAGCAACAACCGAAGCAACAGCATACTCCTTGAGCTATGAGAGTGGCCATCAGACTTGAATGCTAAATTATAAATAGTAAAGTTTAGTGTGAGTAAGTAAATCATAGCCCAAAAGTGAAAAATAAACTCTTGGTGCTCGAATGTGAATTTCTCTTCGGCTTGGGAGTCAGAACTTCAAATACATTTTTAACAACTTTAGGCTTAGAAAGTGTACTTTTTGATCTCCCGTGCCCACTTGATACTCGACTCTTCGGTCTTTCCTTTTATTTTGCTGCTTCATCCTGATTCTTTATCATATGGGCAGGGTAGTACTAAGATTAGCTTATTCTAAAGGGCTGAATAACCTTTGGACT
>Ga0100379_10003705_pt1 | contig 13810 bp, 22 predicted proteins | sample CryGeymeta201503_FD_80418 | JGI IMG/M metagenome (GOLD analysis project Ga0100379, IMG submission 80418) | Groundwater microbial communities from Crystal Geyser aquifers in Utah, USA - Crystal Geyser metaG 2015-03 | ecosystem: Environmental > Aquatic > Deep subsurface > Groundwater | place...
ATATGAATATATTTAAATTTAATTATAATAAACATAATTTACTTCTAAATTATGCTAAATTTGTTTTTTCTGTTAAGAATACTAAAGAAAATATTATGATTCCTTATGATAAACTAACATACAACTTTTCAAGGGCTAGTGGGCCTGGTGGACAAAATGTTAATAAAGTTAATTCGAAAGTAGAAATTAGATTAAATATTGATAATATAGATTGGTTAAATGAAGAAATTAAGACAAATTTAAAAGAATTATTTAAAAATCAAATTAATAACACAGGGGAATTATTAATAACATGTCAGGAAAATAGAACACAAATTGATAATAAAAAAGCAGCGCAAAGAAAATTGAAAGAGATAATTGATAAAGCGTCTGAAGAAAAAAAAGAAAGAGTAACAGGACCAATTGAAGAGCCGGAGATTAAAAAAGAAATAAGATTAAAGGAAAAGAAAATCAGATCTGACATAAAGAAGATGAGAAATGAAAGATTTTAATAATAATTATTACAGAAATAATTAATTCTATAAAGTTATGTAGTAATATTTAAAATATAATGATATTAGTAGTAGACTAATCAATTTATATTTACATTTACATTTAACGATATAAATTTAATAATTACTAATAAGAAATTAATTTAAAAATATCTGATAATGTTATAACTCCTGTTATCGTTTTACTATTCTTCTTTTTTATCAAAATCTTCTTCTCAGGAGTTGTCGATAAATTTTCTAAAATCTCTTTAAAAAATATAGTATCTTCTTCCTCAATTATTGTTACACGGTCCTGCCCATAAAACATATCATTTTCAATATTATCATATAAATCTTTTAAAAAGGAAGATATCGTATCATTAAACTAAAATTATTAATAACAATTATTTACAGTAAACTTTTCATCATTATTAAATAAAAATATAATATCTTTAAGGTAAAACAAGCCAAATAAATTATTAGTTTCTTCGTCTATTATAGGTAAAGTTGAAATTTTATTTTCATGTAATACCTCTAATGCTTTAATAATTGTGTCATTTTTGTATAAATATATTATCTCTCTTGTGTTTATGCTTAATTGAGATATTTCTGTTTTGAATAAGTCCATTTTTTCTGAATAGTAATTAAGTAAAAAGAATTCGAAGATATTTTCATATGTAATAAATCCTGTAAAGCCTTTAACTTTTAAATCTTCCACAATAACTCGATGGATTTTATTACTTCTTAGCATTTCAATAGCTTTTTTGAGAGTTTCGTCTATGTTTAGAGAGATAAGATTGAAATTGATATAATTGTTCTGTAATGTTATAAAGCGTCATTAAGAGTGTTACATATTGTTTTTATTTTGTGATATTGTATGTATAGGATATATATAAAAGAAATTTATAAAAAATTAAATTACTGTGTGAACATCTGTTAGATAATCTTGAATGATTAATCTATCGTATAATTTAAAGACTTCTTTGAATAATATTTGGTTTATGTTCATTTTATTCTCATCAATGTCCATCATTTCATCTTGTAATATATGATTAAAATCACTGGGCTTAAATTCAGATGACTTGTCTTTTTCTTTCAATACAAAAACATCATTATCATTGTCTAAGTCATCTAAATCCAAGTTTTGTTTTTGATATATAAGAGAAAATAATTGTTTATCATCTGACCATTTAGCACCAGTTTGTAGTAAAGTCTTAATTTTATCATACGTCATAAGGATTAATTTGAGTAAGTCTCTTATAGTGAATATACCTAAAAAATATATAAGTATTATAATTATAATTAATGTAATTTATATGGTTTATATTTTCTTACCAGTAAACTTATTTTGTTCGGTGTTCCAAATTAAACCACAAAATATATCCTCTTTTACCATTGCATCGATTACATGTTTAATGCTTAATTCCATGTTAAATACTAAAATCTTATTTTAATTACTATTATTTACTTTAGAATTTTCTGGAATTGCTTCGTAAATTGTGTTAGTCGTGAAAAAGGAAGTCATTTCATTCATAATAAGCTCTTTCTAATTCATAATTAATAAATACCTGATTTAAGTTAAAATTTTTATTTTCAATGTCCATTTATTAATTTTTATTATTATAATTGAGTATAGTTTATTATAAGTTTTTATTATAGTTTTACTATTAAAACTTATTATATTAAGAATAATAAGAATGGCAATAGTAATTGATGCATGTAATTCAGTAATTCATATATTATTTACAATTTACTATTCATGACTATATATAATATATTCAAATTAGAATTTCATTTTTTATGTTGCTACTTATCGTAATCAATTTATTCTCAAATTCTTTTAATACATCATCTGTTAACTGTTCTTTGTAACTTTTTAATTCTGTTTTTAAATTGTCTAACAATTTATAATCTTGTTCAGATATAAAACATAGCCCAAGTTCTTTTAACTTAAAATAACAACTTCAATAATATAAATAATATAATTCACTTACTCTATTTTTCCTAATAATATTCCTAATGGCATTGAATATCTAATTCCATTTCCTTGGAACTCATCTTTGAAATGCAAATTTTCTTCATCACATGTTTCTAAATATCCTTCATTAAAAGCTAATATTTGTTAAATTGTTTGTTAAACATGCCTATTTGATTTTTACCTATTTTATTAAGTTTTGATTCATGACGATCATTAGTCATTTCAAATATTCTTCGTTCTGCTTGGCGTTCATCAAGTCCCATATCAAAAACATCATCTAAAAATCCATCCATTATATTATGTCTATATAATAATGTAAAATAAACTTATTATGAATATAAAATAAACTATATATTAAGTTTTATTAAAGTATATATAATCAATGAACAATATGTGAATATTAATAAACAAAATAGTTGGTAATATATAAAACTTCTAATACTAATATATTTAATTAATATTTAGTTAATTAACATAACGAGAGTTCTTCAAAATCTTATAGCAACCAACACTACAATAATCTATTTTAGTTAATGGATCTTTATATTTCTTAATATTTTTACATCCGGCCACTTGACAACATTTCACAACTGGTAAACTTAATGGCTTTTGGTTTAAAACTTTAGGAAGAATTAACCCTTGTGGGAATCTTACTAAAATTTTGTCATTTTTGTTGTACATATGTTTAATTTTAGTCAATGATATTTTTATATTTTCTTGTATTTTTAATTCTTTTTGTTTTTCAGCTTCTAATAATTTCTTCTCTCTTTCTTTTAGTTTTTTACCAGATTCATTTAAAATTTTATCGATGGTTTGCTTTTTCTCCTCTTCGATCATTCTTTGATTGTGCATTTTTCTTTTGATTGTCTAGATTGTAATTATTGTTAGAAATTATATGAAATAATACTAGTTCATTTTTCTTAATAACATCATCCTCTGTTAAAGGTTTTTTACTTTTTCTATTATCTCTTAATCCTATTTCTTTATCTTTTTCAAGAAGTAATTTTGCCCTTCGATTATTTTCTTTAGCTAGTTTATCATCTAATTTTGTTTAAGTAATTATTAATTATTTTTAATATTTAATTGTATTACTTTGCATTTCTCGTCTTCGTACCGCCTCTTCTAATTGAAATTCGAAATCTTCCTCTTCGTCATTGTCGGAAACTTCTGATTCAGTTTCTGTTACTCCGGAATTCTATTTATTGATATATTGATATATTTATTATTATAAGTACGTATTCTTCCTCGATATTCTCACTAAGTTCATCAGAATCGTCTTGTTTTATATTATTAACAGCTTTAGACTAATTTATTTTAAAGTAATTTATTATTAATATATTCAATGATAATTACAGAGAATGGAATTTTAAACTTTCTTTTCTTATTCAACAAAGTCTCTTCAGATTCTCCCGATAATAATTCTTGCGCAGTAAAGTTTAATTTTGTTGAAAATTTGGTTATTCCACCAATAGTAAAGACTATCAAAACCATTATAAATTTATATACTTTTTTAATTAGATAATTTTTTAATTAAAATAAAATGAATATAATTACAAATAATAATTGGTTAATTATAAATTAATAATATAAATTAAAATCTAAACAACAATAATTAGAATTATAGAATTAATCTTTAGTTAATTCATCAAATTATAATAAAGATATTTATTTAGAACTTTCCTCGTTAATCTTCAAAACAAATTCAAGTATTCTATTTAACCTATCTTTATCAATATCAAAGTATTGAGTGATATTTTTTGAAATAGATGCTTTTAAATTATTGATATTTTCAATATCTTTAGGATTATAAGTTGCTAAGTCCTTTAGTATTCTTGTCTTTACATCTCCATAAATTTCCTTTTTTACTCCAATTTGCTTTATAAAGTTTTTCTCTTTGTCGGGCATTGAATTACTTATTTCAAATTCAGGGTTGTTATGTCTAAGATATTTTGCTACCTTTGATCCAATTCCAGTATTTTCAAAAAGCATTAATGACTTCTTGTTTTCCTTTTTGCTTTTGGTGTTGTCCATTTCGAGGTGCTTTTCTATATCTTCGTAGGTTTTAAGTCCGTTTTTTCTTATGTAATTATATAAGTAACCAAGTATTTTTATAAATATAAGTAATAAGTATTTACTTGTAAGCTTTAAGTTGATTCACACGTAACTTTAAGTTTTTTTCCAAAACAAGACCTTCAAAAAATTCTTGAAATTGTTCTTTTGACAAGAATCTCGCGAATGGTTTTATACAGTTGTAAATTTCTCGATCGTCTTTTTGTAGTCTACGTTCAAAATTAATCAACTTTTTTAAGTCTAGCAATCCATTGTCGATTATAAATCTAAATTATTTTAAATTATTACCTTTTTCTTTTTTCTCTTTCATCTAGTTCAGAATTATAGACTTTTAACATATTTAATTTTAAATCTTTTTCAGTTTGAGTATTGTCGTCTTGGAATTCTATCTCTGCAATTTCAAGTTCAGCATCATTTAAATATTCAATATCAAAGTCTTCACGTTTAGGCCAATAACCTATAATTTCATTGGCGGTTGTATTAATATTTGCATTCTGATCCTTTCGATTTCTGTTTTTAATAATAGATCTTGAGCTGTTAAACCTGCCTTCCTTATTGCAGATCTCTTGGATCACTCCTTGTCTTTTCTTTACTTCGTTTAGAATAGTATCGTATCTTTCTTTATTTTCTGTATCCTTTACTTTGTCAATTACAGTTTTCTTCTTAAGAATTATATCTTTTTCTTCTGGAATATCAGATTTTTTATTTAAATAAAAGCTATAGTAATGGGCCTCACATTGTAATTTTGATTTAGACCCGATAAACTCGCTGATGTCGTGCCAGTTGTCTAGGCCATATTTTTCTACACCTAATTATTATTAAGATTAAGTAAAAATAATAGATTCCTGATTATTTGAATATATAATAATTACAAATATTTAAATGAATTTTTTAATTAGCTTACCTATTATAAGAAGTATTTCTTCATTTGCAGTCCAGTCACTTGTAAAGAATGACATTGATAGCTTATCAATAATATAGTAATCATGCTTATGTTGTGTTTTATCGTCTATTCCTTTTGAACTAACAAGACATTCGATACAATAAATCGTTTTTGGACATATAGCGCAAGCAATTTTTACGGATTTTGTAATGTCTTTTTTACAAAATTGACAAAACAATTTATTTGTGTGGTCAACCCCAAAGACCGTTTTTTGAACTTCTTTAAATTCCTCAGAGTTCGGGTTCCTTGCCATATCAAGATCTTCATCTTCATCACTTCTATTTCGTTTGCTGTTTAGCATTAATTTTATTCTAGTTTATATGTTTATATACTTTATTAAATTATATAATTTAAATAAGAGCTCGAGGATTATTATTAGAGGAAAACATAAAAAAATCAATGTTAAGAGTAATAACTTGAATTATTTAAATTTTAATAAATTATGAATGTTAATTAAAGAGAATATGTTTTTTAATCTTCTTTGAAGTAAATGATGTTTCTCCATATTTTGTTCTTATAATTTGGACATATTTTAATAAATAAACATTTATATTATAATTGTATATAATATAAAAAATAAATAATAATTTATAAACAGTTTTTATTTTTTAAATATGATTGTAAAATATAACAAGTTATCTTACTAACTTGTTTGATTACTTTAATACCTATTTTGACTTTATTAATACCATTATTACTATTAATACTAATAATTATATTAATGAAATTATTATTTTCTTAAATTCTATTCTTTATTTCATTTTTAAATAATTATTATTATATTTCCTTTTAATACATAATTTATTTATAAATAACAAATTTAAAATGAGTGATATGAAATTAGAAGGACACATGATGAAATGGGTAAATTGTTGCGAACGATGGAAGCAAAGATATTTTATATTAAAAGATAGCATTCTTCATTATTATGTCGAAAAAGGTATGAGAGTTAAAGGCAAAATTCACATAACAATTAGTGAAATTACTCCCGATACTAAAAATAATAAAAGATTTGAAATTAATTCCGGAATCAATACTATCTATTTAGAAACATTCGAAGAAGAGGAAAGAAAAAAATGGATTGATACCCTTCTTGTATTAAAAAAGAAAGGACAGCTATTAGGGCCAGCCCTAAAAGAAAAGCCAACCCAAGCAGGTGACACTAAATTTACATCAGCCGATATTAAAGTTTTAAAAAAACTATATTCTACAAAAGAACTTATAGGCGGATTGATGAAATCAAATAAGAATTTGAATGATTTACTTTCATATGAAGAGATAAACACAACCGCTTTAAAGAAATTAACTGAGAGTTATAAAGTAAAATATTAATTAAATTTAATTAAATATTAATTAACCACTAATTAACGACCAATGACTTATTATAGAAAAACCTTGAAGTTACAGATTTAAGTTTTGAAGATATTATTTCTGGATTTGATTCATTCGCTGAAGACTTAATGAGATTTAAGAACTACTTTGATGGAGCTGAGTACAAGCCAAACTACTTACAAATCCACAAAAGATTATCTAATAAGCAAATTGGTTCGGTTAAAAAGAATATTAATGAAAGTGTTGATGAAAATGGGAACATAATAAATAAATATGGTCAAAAAATACCTGGAAATAGAGATCATTGTAAATATTATATATTTAACTTTGTATTAATAATATTTTAATAGCATCTTTATTCAAAAATGAAAATGGAGGTGAGTATAGAGAATACCAAAAAAGAATGACTATGGAGTCTCAATTTGACAGTGAAGAAAAACCACTTAGTGAATGTTATGAAGATGCTTACACTTATTTTGAAAAGGTATTTAACTAAAATATTACGAATATTTATCTTTAACAGAGTGTAATGGATGGTGGTGTTGTTAAAAAATCAAGTGTTAATTATCAAGAAACTCCAGTACAAATGAGAAGCAATGCAAATATTTTAACAAAAATGTCTTCTGATATAAACTTAATAAAACTTAACAACAATAACAATATCAATAACACTAATAATATAAATATTAATGGTACAAACTACAAACACTACGACGAAATTTATTCCAAAAAGAGAACAAAACTACCTTTCTTACGAAAAGAAGTTAAATTTAACGTATGGGAGATATTAAGAGATGCAGTTGGAAAAGACTTATCCAGATTTAGTATGCCAGGTAAATAGTATTATTAACATTATAGTCTATTTAAATGAACCTTTATCTATGATACAAAGATTTGCAGAAGTATTTCAATATGCTCAGCTATTGACTAGGGCTGGAAAAGAATCTAACCCTCATTTAAGAATTGCCTTAGTAGCTGCCTTTTGTGTAGCTGGTTTTAATAATAATGTCTATAGGACAACTAAGTTCTTCAACCCAATTCTAGGAGAAACATATGAACTTATCGATAATGAATTAGGTTTTAGATATTTCGGAGAGCAAGTAAGTCATCATCCAGCTATTTCAGCAATGCATGTAGAAGGAGTTGATTATAAGATTTACGCTAATACTAATGCAAAATCTAAATTTGATCTATTATCAAATAGTCTTGTCTTTGAACCTATTGGAAGAACTTTTGTTAATTTTACTAATTTTGATAATGAGTTAATTTCATATACTAAACCAGATGCGATAGTAAGAAATATTATGTTCGGACAAATGAACATAGACACAGCAGGAAAATCTATTCTTACTAATCACAATAATGGAGACACAGTAGAACTAAACTTTTATGAAAAAGGTAGACCTTCTGCAGACGACCAAGGAGTTATTTTTGGCGAACTAAGAGATATTGACGGAGTAGAAAGAATGAAATTTAGTGGTAACTGGAAAAGTCACTTGATGATAACTTATACAGATGAAAACGGTAACGAAGTTAGTGAAACTATTTGGAAAACTAATCTAACTCAAGACTCGATAGAAGATCATGAAAAGAAGTACTTCTTTTCCGATTATGCTATTAACTTAAATAATGATGATGAAACCTTACTTAGAACTTTACCAAGAACAGATTCAAGACTTAGACCTGATCAAAGAGCTTTAGAACGTCAAGATATTGAATTAGCAAGTAAAGAGAAGTTGAGACTAGAAGAAAAACAAAGAGGCAGAAGGAAAGACGAAGAAAACCATAAGAGAATTTATAAACCTTTATACTTTACTGAAACTTACGATGATTTAACAGGAGAGTTAGTTTATATCTATTCTAGAGATTACTGGGAAGATAAGAAGAATGGAAAACTTGATCACTTTTTTGATATTTATTCATAATTTTTTTAAATTAATATTAAAAAGAAAATAAATATATATAATATTATACATAGTATTATTATTTTATTGAGAATTATTCTTATTATAATTTAACATAATTTATACAATTGTTTGAATTTTCAATAATTATATATTTAATAATCATTTTTATATACTTAATAATCATTAGGCTACTACTAAGTTGTTATTACTAGTACCTACTTTTTCCCTTGATGAGTCTTCTTTTTTTATTTCAGCTTTATCATTTTCATTAACATTCTTAGTTGAATTTTTTTGCTTTTCTCTTTGAAAATCATATAATAAAGTAACGTCTTCTCCTTCATCACAAAATAATTCAATTATCATTTTTCTTACTAAAAATACACAGCACACTAAAGCAACAGCTCCTAAATAAGCTTTAATTCCCATTATTGAATAATATTCATATTTATGAGGTAATATAAATATCATTGCTGAGAAGAAAGTAGCTAATAAGAATATAACAGGAACAAAATAAAATAGAGTATTTGAAACAAAGTGTATAATCTCAAGTATTTCTAACATATTAAATCTTAATTGAACAAAAGCACCAAAAGCAAAAGGCATTAAGAAATTTGCAAACCAAGTTATGGTTACTGTTAAATATAGACTACCTTCATAACGTTCTATTAATGCAATTACTGACACATAAGATATATAAATTATAAATATATTTAGCACCATCGATAGAATGTCGCAGAATTTCCCCATTTTTATAATTGTTAATGTTAATCTTTAATTAAAAAGTTATTAATATTAAATTAATAATTTTCTTATTTTAAATATTTGCAATTATTTAAATTAATAATAATTAATTTAACGTAAATTTAATGATATTATTTTTGCAATTATGTTTAATTTTATTAAAAATAATTATAAATGACATCTTATTCACAAGAACATAAATCAATTAAAGCGCTCACTTTCAAAAGTAATTTTAATAATAATAAAATAAGAAAGCAGTTATGATAAAGAAAATGTAATAGGTAATTACAAAATTGAAAACACAATTGGTGAAGGTACGTTTGGAAAAGTTAAAATTGGAATTCATATACCTACAAACGAAAAAGTATTTATCAACTAACGACTAATAAATTTTAATAAAAGGTAGCAATTAAAATACTAGAAAAAGAAAAAATTCAAGACAAAGATGACTTAGATAGAATATCAAGAGAAATAAAATTTCTAAAGAAGCTTAAACACAAGAATATTATAAAAATATATGAAGTAACTATTATTTTATTTAATGTCAGATAATCGAAAATTCAAAAAACTTCTTTATTATTATGGAATACGCATCAGGGGGAGAATTATTTAATTACATAGTAAATAAACGAAGATTAGACGATATGGAAACTAGCTTTTTCTACGTTCAAATAATAAACGGGCTTGAATATATACATAAAAATAATGTAGTTCATAGAGATTTAAAGCCGGAAAATTTACTATTGAATGAATATAAGCAACTTAAAATTATCGATTTTGGACTATCTAATCAGTATATGATGGGTCAGACCTTAGTTACTCCATGTGGATCACCATGCTACGCGGCTCCAGAGATGATTCTCGGAAAGAAATATTCAGGATTACTAGTTGATATTTGGAGTACAGGAATAATTTTATATGCTATGATATGTGGTTATCTTCCATTCGAAGTAAGTTTAGTTTTTAACCATAACATATAGGATAAAAATAATGATAAGCTGTACAAGAAAATCCTTGAATGTAAGCTAGAATTCCCAAGTTTTGTGTCAGAGAGGTGTAAAGACTTAATTAAAAAGTTACTAACAGTAAATCCAGCAAAGAGAATACGTATAGAAGAGATAAAGAATCACACCTTTTTCAAACAAGGGGAAGCTCAAATAATGAAAGAAATGCCTTTTGAGAACGAAAAGCCTTCTGAGCTAATACTTGAAAAAGTCAGTGATATTCTTGGCAATACTAGAGAAGAAATTCTTTATAATATAGAGCATAATAGACATAATAATACTACAACTAGTTATGAATTATTACTAAAAAGATATAAGTTAAATATGGGAGAAAATGTACCTTTAAATGAGCAAAGAAATTCTTTAGGTATTTCAGGATATCAGACTACAAGAAATAAAACTGTTGATTCTTTTAAAGAACAACCACAGACAAAGAGTATTAATATAAATATCAACTATGTAAATAAAATCGGAAACATAAATATAAATATTTCAGATCCAATTGGAAAAGATGATAGTAAATCTGGTAATTATTATATAATATAAATAATAACAATATTAATTATATTTAGAAATCAAACCCAAGAAAACAGATAAAAAACAAAATCAAGTAATTATCGACAATGAAAGTGAAGAACAAGACGGTGGCAGATTAATGACTGAACCTAATGTTCCAACTGAATACAGAAAAAAAGAACCTATTTATAAAGATGATAAAAAGAAAAGTACATTAAAAAATCCAATAACAAATAAAATGGCTATATCTCTAGATTTAGAAAAAGATTCTAATATTATTAAGACTTCAAGAGATAAAGAAAGTATATTCTCTAAAAGATATAAGGAAAAGCTTGAAGAAAATAAAAGAATTAATACCTCTTCAACAAATACTGAAAAAGAGTTTTTCGCTCCAGGCTCCACAAGAAGTACAGAACCAAGTGGTAGTGGTGTAAATGAGCATTCTAATAATATTAATCTTCAATTAAAGTATAAAGATAAGTTGAACAAACATAAATTCTCAAACAGTGAAGTTTCTAAATCTCCAAAGAAGCTAAATATCCTTGATAAAGAACCAGTAAATAAATATATTTAATAATTTTATAGAAAGTAAAGCAAATGGAAATAATTTCAGAAGAATATGAACACTATACAAGACATCACACAATAACTAATAAAGAAGTTAATATTGACAAAGAAAAAATATTTAAAATAAGCACTATATCAAATGTAAATAAACTTCTATAATATAATTTAGATCAAAGACAAGTTTAATATTAGCAATCCTTTCAATAAGATAAATTATGCTCAATCTAACCGATTATCATTACCCTCTCATTTGACAAATCATTCTATTCATTCAAAAGAAATTGAGATTTCTAATACAGTTAATACAGATGATATTAATCCTTTTGCAAGTGCAAATCTTCCTAATCCTGCGAATACGGCTGAAAATAAGAAAAAGTATAAAAACTATTCAGTACTAGAAGTAAGTAGTGCAAGATCAGAAAAGTAATAAAAACTAATACTTAATAAATAATAATTTTAGTCAAAGTAACATAATGTCAACGGTTAAACCTAAGATACCTTCTCAAACTGTATTCCCAACTGAAATTAAGGATTATTCTTCAAGTGTTTGTAGTACAGAGCCTATAAGTATAACACCAGTGTCTTCTACTATTAGGAATCAAAATAATTCTTCGCACAAACCTAGCAGCGATTCAAAACCAAATATGGTTACTTCAAGTATACTTAGAAATACAGTTAATCAATCTCACCAAGGAAATTTTGGGAGTTTAATTAACCCAGGTAATTATGATAAGAAGATACATATTCCCTCTTCAGCTAAATATCAAACAACTAGTTTAGGAAAAAATCCCATAAATTATATTAAACACTCAACTGATTTTGGAAAAAAGAAGACTACTGAAGTAATTGAAATTGTAGAGAATATGGTAGTTCCTGAGAAAGAGGCTGAAAAACATAGTAAAATGGAAGAAAAAATTGGAAAAATGATAGCAGTAGAAGTAGAGCCTGAGAAAAAAGACAACCTTTATGATATTCATGTTGAGTTTAAAAAAGAGAGTCCGGTTAATAAAAATCTTAAAGAACTTACAAAAGAGTTTAATAAGGAAGTAATTAAGGAGTTCAGAATAAAAGAAAAATCTAAAGGAGAGATAGAAGAAACAAATAAAGAAAGTTTCAGAGAAGCCGATATAAAGCGTAAAGAAAGTAAAGACCCTAAAGAAATTAAAGAAAATAAAGATACTAAAGATACTAAAGATACTAAAGAAACTAAAGAAAAACTAAGCTATAAAATTCTTGCTAAAAAGGAATTATTAAACCCAAGAGCAAAATCACCTGTAGTTAACTATAACAACATAGCTCTTAAATCAAAAATAAAGCAATTCTCTTCAAGCGATGTGATTGATTTTAAAATACTCAAAACTGTAAATAATAACCCTGAAAGAGCTTCCAAAAAGATTACACTTGATTTGAACTTAAAAAAGAAAGAGCCTGATTCAAAAAGGCTACAAACAGAAGTTGAAATGAAAGAGGAAACTCAAGCTGGTTTAGCTCAAAGAAGTATTGAATCTGCCTCAAATAAGAATAGAAGTAATACTGCTGAGAAAAGTGAACCAATATCTGCCAGATTCCAAATGTCTACTAAAGTGTCACTTAAAGATAAAGAAACTATAAAATTAATTAATAATTCAATTAAAGGTAAGTCAAGCTCAAACCAATTAGAAATTAATAATAAGGACGTAAACAATATAATACTATTAGAAAAATTACAAAAAGCTTGCAGTCATTATTCTTACTCATTAAAGGAGGTAAACTTTATTTATTATATTTATCTAATTAAATAGATTTCTCAATCAAAGTACGAATGTAGTAGCAAAGACAATAATGTAATTGGAGTTGAAATATGTAAGAATAATTCCAAAGGAAGCAAGGCATTGAAGTTAAGCCATGTAAAAGGTAAAGAAACAGCAACAAAAGATATGATAAAAAAGATTACTATTAATACTGGTATATAGAAATAAGAATTAATTAATATCATATTTATGTTATCATATTTTGAATATTTAATATACTATATAATAATTAATAAAGACAACAAATATACATTTTACTTTACATAATATTACTATTACTATTATCATATTTATTTTTATTAATTTAATTTCAGTTAATTGTAAATTATAATTAATAAAATTATTATTAGTTTTAAATAATGGACGATGTAACTTCTTGCCATCATGAAAAATTCGAAGATTTAAAAAACAATAATGTAACATTTTGTAAGTTGTGCGGATCTATCTATAACGGAACTGTATAAATTTTAATTAATAACAAACAGATCTGTG
>Ga0100379_10003724_pt1 | contig 13770 bp, 16 predicted proteins | sample CryGeymeta201503_FD_80418 | JGI IMG/M metagenome (GOLD analysis project Ga0100379, IMG submission 80418) | Groundwater microbial communities from Crystal Geyser aquifers in Utah, USA - Crystal Geyser metaG 2015-03 | ecosystem: Environmental > Aquatic > Deep subsurface > Groundwater | place...
AGAGTTAAACTATATTTAATATTAATCTACATTTAAAAACTATTAAAATTATTAAAATTTTATTAAGTTATAATAATATAATTAAAAGAAATGAATACGAAATTTAATAGTTCCGTCTCAAAAGCTGAATATAAAAAAGAAAATATTAGCACTTGTAACAGTAAATAAAACAAATTAACTCTTTATTTTAGATTTATCAGACATTAACTACAATAATAACAATAATCTTGAAGATGTACTTCCTATTAATGCAAATAATTCCGAAAATATTCTTAAAATGTTAAATAGAAAAAAACAAAGTAAAGTTAATTCAGGGGAAGAATTATCTAATATTAACAATACAAATAACTCAAAAGTAAAAAGTTCTCTCCAAAGGAGTACAAATTATAACGATACTACTAATAATAAATCAGATATTAAAGAAAAACAAGTTACCATAGAAAGAACTAACCCTAGAGAAGAAATGTATATACAAGACCAAGATGATCTTAATATTTCACCAAATAAATATCCTCAGCCAGTTCCTCACCCACAAAACTTTTCAAATAATCATAAGACAATCGACACAAACAATAACACTAACAACACTAACAACATCATTTACCATACTAATATTGTAAATAAAGATAATCAAGAAGATGACACAAGTAATCGAAAGAGCTTAACAAATGCGTTTAATAATTTAGCTGCAAATTTTAAAAAGATAAACGGACTAGTTAACAAAGGAAATACAAGTATAAGTCCTCAAATTAGAGAAAAAATAATAAGAAGTGTAAATAAAGAAGATCTAAACGACTCTATTTTTAAGACAAATAAAAATATTGATATCCATAACTCAAACTTTAATTATAATCCTTTACCCGAAATTGAAAAGATGACATTTGCAAAACAATTAAATCAAAATTCCAAAATAAGAATAAATAATTATAGCAAAATTTTTGAAGATATGAAGGCAGAAATGAATGATATAAGTAAAATGTTAATGGAAAAAAAGAAAAAGAAAAAGTTTAGGAAGGAAAGAGAAAGAAAAGAAAAAGAAGCAAGAAGAATTGAAAAGGAGAGGCTTACTAAAATAGCTGAAAAAAATGGAGAGCAAAATCAATATAAATTTAATAATCGAGAAAATTCTAATGATGAACCAGAAAAATTCAAAAGAGAAGGAAACAGAAAATCATCAACAGGAAAACATGAAAATTTAGGCAATTTTAGCAATAGAGAAGGAAATAGACGTACTTCAAGATCAAGAGAAAACAAAGGAAACTTTAGTAACAGAAGTGATAACTATCAACTTCCAAGTACTTCTTATTATGTCATGCCATCTGTTCAAGAACTTAACAACGAAAATTCAAGAGGAATTACTGGAATTATAAGATCTCCTGATAAAAATAAAGAATCTTATAATGACACTTTTGTTGATAAATATGCTAAAAATACAGTAGTAAATGTGAATACAATTAAAATGATTGATACTGATGACAAAAGACTAAATACAAGTACTTTAATTACAAACACATTGGTTAAGTCCATTGCAAATTTAATAAAAAATGAACTTAAAGAAGAATTAATTAACGACTACAAAAATGAAGGCAAAAACGAAGTTATAAATGCCAACATATCAAACGGGGAAGAAAATAAAGAATGTATAATAAACGGAAATGGAATATTAATCAATAACGGAGCTGTAAATTTAAATAACTCTAGTATCAATAAAAGTACAAATAAGTATATTAATACATTTGAGCATTGGAATTTTCCTTCAGAAGACAAAAGTAGAAATAATAACTTTAGTTCAAAAGAAAAACTTGAAAGGGTAAGAGCTGTTGAAAATTTCCTCTCAAATAAAGGACTGGATAAACAAGATGAACCAGAAAAACATAAAAAAGAATACAATGAAAACAATTGTATATATAATAATGAGGACGAATTAATTGATAAAAAATGCAGTAATCCAAGTTTAGACAATATTATTGATATCGGAGGTGAATTTATGTCTATTAATGATGCTATTAAACAAATTTATAAGAATAATAAAATTCCTAAAGGAATAAAAGATGAAATATTAGCTCAAGGAATACTAATTAATTATGATAAAGATACTGAATTAAATAAAGATAACTCAAAAGTTCATGATGCTATTAAAAGGGCCTATAAGAATTTATTTGTACCTGAGGGATATAAGTTTATAAAGCAAAATGATAGTAAAGGAGAAATTAAAGAAAAGGATTTAGATTTTTTCAATGAATTAATGCATAGGGAAGTTGAAAAGAATAATGAAAAGGAAGATAATATTAATAAAGATAACACAGAAAATATTAAAAATAATGAAACTTTAAAACTACCTACTCCTGTTTCAACTCCGAAAAATAAAATTGAACAAGATAAATTGCTAAATAGTAATAAAGAATTGCAAAATAAAAATGAAGAATTTAATAGTGGAAATACTTTTATGAATGATAAACCTACTATTTTATCTGACCAGGTTATTCAAAAGTTAACTGAGAAAAATGAAGATTCAGATAACAAAGAGATTAATAATTCAGTTCACAAGGAGAATATAAATATTAATAATATTGAGGATAATGATTCTAAACATGAGAATGATAAACAGAATATTGAAGAGAAAATAATCGAAGAGTCAAATAAAATAAAATATAACCGTAACTCCAAAGAATCTAACTATTTAGAAAAAGATGAATTTTATGATTACAATAATAATATTGTTGTTTCAAAAAGAGAAACTAGCGAGTCTCATTATTTCGAAAATGAAAATGAAAAAAATAATACAAATGTATTAAATGATTTTAATAACTTGAATGATAAAAATAAAATAGAAGAATACAGAAATCATGAATCTTTAGAGGATGAAATTGATAATACTGAAAACAATATAATTCCTGATAAAACTAACGACAAATATGATGAAAGAAATGATGAGTGGAATTTTTCAAAACCGTTACAAATAATTAAAGAAAGTAAAGAACTTATTAGTGATGCTAAAGATAGTGATAATATAGAAAGTAGTTATACTCCAATTGAGCAAAATAAAATAAATGAAATTGAAGGTGGAATAAAGGAGAATAAATTAGATGAAGACAAAGATATTAAACAAGAGCCTAAAGTTAAATATTCAAGTAAAGAAATTCAAACTTCAACAAAATCAATTACAAAAGTAGAAATTCCAAAACCAAATATTATTAGTGAAAATGTAATCGATATAAATATTCAACAAAACATTAAGAAAAGTGATAATATTGAGAATATCGATGGAAAAAATAAAATTATTGATGAACCAAGACATTCTAAGAATTCAAATAATTCAAACAACTCTAGAAGAATAAACTATAGAAATAATTATCAAAATAATAATGATAATGAATATAATTATTACGATAATAATGGTTATAATGAAGATCAATACTATTACTATAATAAATCTTCTGATGAGGACATACTTGAAGCCTTCAATAAATATAAAAATTACATTCAATCAAACATGAATCAACATCAATATTTTGTAAATGGCTTAGGAGGTGATCCAGATAATAATCAAAGAAACAATAATGAAAAAAATTCAAATAAGTTTCATGAATTAAAAACACCTGATGAAGATCTTGATTTCAATATTAATTTGAATTACGAAAATACAAATAAGCCTCATACACCTAGAGCTACTCCTACTCCAATTTCTCCAATTAAATCGAATTCACAAGATAGAGAAACACCAATTCCAAAACTTGGAGAAAAGCCTATAGAATATTTAGACTTAGAATCATACAGAAATAAAAATAAAAAAAATAAGAAAAAGAAAAATAACAAGTTTGAATTGAGGCAAACAACTACTAAAGACGATGATACAAACCAACATATATCAAGAATTGGTAATGAACTTAAGAAAGGAGGATTAACACCTGATATGCAATTAAGTCCAGAAAGAACTTCTCCAAGAAAATTTCATGCACCAGGAAATTCCCCTGTTAGAATGAGAGGCCTTGAAGCATTGGATGGAAATGATATCAAATTATATGTAAGTTACTATATTTTAATTAAATTTATATTTCTCTTTATGTATATTTACAATTTATTAGAATTTGGAAGTTCAAAAACAATGCAAGTGTATCATATTTTAAGAGGTTTAATATAATTAATATATTAATAGTATAATTTTATTTTTACATAAAAATATAAATATAAATTAGAAGTATATAAATGTAATATTATTGTTATAAAAAAATTATTTGCGTAATTATTTAATTCTTTGTGAAATAGTCTAAAATGCATACCCATTTATTTACTAAATTCTCCTTTTCTGAAGCAAAGATCAGGATGTTGTTAGCAAATATATTTACTTGCTCACCTAATTATTATTAATGATTAATTACTTTGCTTTTTCTTTGCATCTGTAGTTTGTTTAAGTAAATCACTTGCAACCTTTCCCATTTGTCCCATTTTTACCGTTTTCCTTTTTTTGTTAGAATTTTTATTTCTAGCACTAGAACCACCTCCAATCTAGATTTATTATTAAATTATTTTTTACTTCATTAGCGTCTTGGTAACCTTCATTTAAAGACTGCTCAAGTAGCTCATTATAGATGTCTTCTAACTTTTTATCATTATAAACTTGAATTATTGATTTTTGAGAAGTTCCCACCTGTTTTCCGATAAGGCTACTTGAATGATCTAAATTATGTAATTGAGACTTAGAAGCATCATCTGCAAGTATTTTTATAGCAAAATGATGAAGCTTTTTTTCTTTTATTGGAGTATTTATATTTATCCTTAATATTTCAGAGATTTGGAATGATGGAATTTTCTGAATTGGATTTTGTAGTGTTAAGAAAGACTCTTTTGATTTATAATACCTGTAATGTTAATTAAAATTTATTACCTAAACTCTCTTTTTGTAAATATTAAAAATTTTGTCGAGTAGTACTTATTAGAATGAGTTCCTGAACTACTTGTCAAAGGAGATAACTTTAGTATTTCACCTTGGAATAATATTTCATCTAATATATTTTTATTTAATAATTTATATACCTTGATCATCTGAATATATCTTATTATCAGTAAGAATTGATTTAATATTAATTTTCTTCCATATTTCTAAGTCATCTTTTGTTCTCGTTGTTTTTGATTTTTTATCTTTATTTTCCATTATTTGTTGTTTTTCTTTATTGCTTAATTTGGAATTATCATTGTAGTATTCTTCAGACTTTTCATCTATTTTACCTTCTATATTCGAAGGCACTCTTTTTTTCTTTGTATTGATTGCCTCTGCCTTTTTATTTTCTACTTCTTCATTTATTTTATTTTCTGATTCCATTTGATTTTCCCAATTTAACTCCTCGTTTATTAATTCAGTTACTATATCTGATACTTTTTTCTTAGGCTGAACGATAGTAAGACTTTCTTTTATTTCAGCATTAACTGAAGGCTTTGATGGAACAATTTTTATTTTTTTATCTACTTTGATGTCTTTACTTTCAGTTTCAGACCTATTATTATAAAATTTAAATACTCCAGAGTGTCTGAAATGTGATTATTATATCGTTTTAAGTTTAAGTTGTTTTCATTTGTGTAAGTAGTTTGGTACTTTTCTTTAATTATAATTTATTTTATGATAATTTAATTATTCTTACCGACCATGTCCTACTTTTTAATTAAAATGTATATACTTGAGTTGTTTGATAATTACTAAATTCTGAGTTCGATTTTGAGTTTTTTAAAGCGTTATCACTTTTCATATCATTTTTATATTTTTCTTTCATTTCGAAGTCAGTCTTTTTGTCTTCTTCTTCTCCTTTTGCACAGCAATAAGTACATTGTTGATAATTAAAGTTTTTTAATTGATTACCCATATTTAAATTATCATTAAATCAATAAAATTAATAAAATTACATAAATATATTTTTATAAATTTAATTATAATTATTATATAATATTTTATTTATTATATGAATTTATTTTATATCACAACATTTATTTCTTCTTCTTTTCATCTTTCTTAGGCACATTTACCATTTTAACTATTTCATCTGCCATACGTTTAATAGCATCATCGAAGCCGCCAACGTTCTTATCTCCACCTTTAAACGTGGACATCATTGAGTTATTTATATAATTTTCCTTTTTAAACTGATCTAGTTTTATTTTCTAAAATTTAGTAAATGATTAAAGATAATAATTACTATGTCTCCTTTTAATTTATCTATATCTTTATTGATAGCCATATCAACCATCTTTTTCTTACTTTTATCATTTTTCTCTAACTCGTCAATTAATTTTTGATAGTCCTGTACATTTGCTACGAATTAATTATAATTGCTTACCTATTATGTCAATTATATTATTTTCAGAGTATTTAATTGCTTTGTTTACAGCAACTTTGGCTGGAATATATTCCTTAATATATGAATTTTCTAATTTTAGTAAGAAATCATCAGTGGGCTCCTGTAAACTTTCAAAGAAGTTCCTTCTTCTTTCAATATCTTCGTCAATTTCACGTATTTGCTCTTTTAGTTTGTGGATATGGTTTGACTTATTATTGTTGAATGTTTGCTTTTTCTTATTGGAAAGATTGCTTTTTTCCTAAAATTATTATAAATTATTATTGTCGTCATAAAACTAATTTACCTTTAAAATTTTAATCTTCTCTTCGTAAGACCTTTTCTCATCTTCTAAGATATCTTGCTCATTATTTAATTTTGAAATAAACATCTCAATGGAACTCATTTGAGCTTCCATTTTCTCTAATATAAATGGAAGAGATTCATAAGAGTCTGTTCCTAAATATTTAGTCATTTTGTCGAACGACTCAGTTATTGATGTTGAATTTTTAATATATTTCTCAAGCATTATTTTCTTTGATTTTATAAAGAATTTCCATTTTTCAATTAAAGCTTCTAAAATCGGTGCTCTGTCCGATATGTCCTCATCTGCCATCTGAACGGCTTCGGTGTCTTCTTTTTTTATTCCAGATGGAATTTTAGCACTAATTTCCTTTTTGTGCTCACGTTCTCTTTTAATATTTTCCTCTACGATTTCCTATTATAATAATTGTTATAAAATTGATTTATTTACTTGATACTTTTTTTCTAAGCCATCTCTATTTGCATTAAAAACTCCATTCTCTTCTTGACCAATCTTTTTTACAGTTTCTAAGTCCATCCTTTTCAAATCTTATATTTTTATTATATGAAAATATTACTTATAACCCCGTCTTGATCTTCTTTGTTCTTTTTATTAGCTCTGTAAAGTTCTTCAAATTTTAATTTAGTTTGCTCATTAGTTTGCTTTAGTTGTTCAAGTAAGTGTGATGAAGTAAGTTTATTTTTACGTAATTCTTCTATTTTTCTTCGTAGTTCCTTATTTTCTAAGGCTAGAGTATTTATTTCATCGTTAATGTTTTCTAAATTTGATTCAAATTTGAGAGACTCGCGTGATAAAAACTCCATGCTTGTTTTTCTAGCATGTTGACTTTTGTCAATTGTTTTATCCTTGCCTACAGTAGGTTTTCCAGAATTTTGTAGTTTTATTAAATTTTCGTATTGTTTTTGATGTCTTTCTTTTGCTAATCTAAGGTTTATTTTTTCATGTTCAATGTTCTTTGTGTAAAATTCTATCTCTTTTTGAATACTATTTATTTCTTCTATTCCACCAGACATTAATAATTTGTTATTTAATTTGAAATTAAGTTATATAATTAAAATAAATTAACTAACATTATATTATCATAATCAAAAGATAAATATTATAATAAATAATAAATTATAACAAACAAACAATTATCATAAACTTTATCAATAATTTCAATTATTAAGTAATGTGTTATTTTTATTTATTTCTTTCCTCCTTTTGCTTTGGCTTTTATTAATTCCATTCTTTTATAGAATCCTCTAGCGGTTTTAGTCTCTTTTCTTAATGTTTTATAAACGATGTCTCCAGTCATACCTTTAGTAATAGTAGTCCAAGTATATCCGGGTTCTTTTTTGGGTAAAGGAACAACAGATCTAGTAGTATTTTGGAATGAAGCTTCTGGTCCGCTAAGTACTTCTTTATTGGCTTCTTTAACTTGGGGTTTCTTTTCGTATTTTCCTCTTCTTGGAGCTAAAATCATGCTACTAACATAGTCTTTAATTCTCTTTCCATTAACATTTAAAGTTTCGGAGCAGGTATCCTTTCTTCTTAAATCAATTGCAATACCTAAAGATCTAGCGTAGTTTTGTCCGTGTACACCTCCTAATACTAGCTCTTTTAAAGTAAATCCTCTTCCTAATTTTTGTTTCATATTATATCTGGATGTTTGTCCTCTAACTACAGGTCTCAATGAATGAGAAGGACTAATATTAATTATTTAAAATACTTGGGACTAGCTAAGGTTCTCTTTCTTTCTCTAGTTTGTCGCCTCCTTTTCTTTCTAGCTGGTTGATCGAACCAACATTTTACTCTTTCTTGCCAGTCTTTTGCTAAATGTACATTTGGTAGTGCGTGATTCATTTATATTCAGATATAAATAATAATAAATTAATAATATATATAACATTACATTACAAATTAAATTATTTGAAATTATATATATAATTTTATATTGTATTATAACTATTATTTTGGGGATTGGGGATTGGGGATTGGGCAATCCCCAATCCCCAATCCCCAATCCCCAAATTATTTACTATAAGAAAATGATAAATAACTATAATAACTATAGTACTTAATTAATAATAATTTATTTTAATCTTATTCTTACCTCTATTAATAAAAATTTAATAATATAATAATTATTTAAACAATGGGATGTACTACTTCACACGAACAAATAATATTAATAGGACCTGTAATTGGACTAGTTACTCATAATTCTGCCAGAGTAATAGTAGAATTTAGTGAAGACGATAAAGTAACAGCAATTTTAAAATCCGATTCGAAATCTTATTCAACTACAATTCAAGTAGAAAAAGAAAAAGTGGCAGTATTTAAATTCGAAGGTCTAAGTCCAGAAACGAAGTATACTTTCAGTGTCGAAAGAGTAGAAAAACAAATTCCTAGTGGCTTCAAAACTCTTCCTGAAAAACTAAGTGAAAGGCCATTTAAAATAGCTATAGGTGGGTGTGACGATCTTATTTTCAATAATAAATTAGGAGAAAATAGTTTATACTATGAAATAGCTGATAGAGCAAAGAGTGGAGACCTTGATTTAATCATTCATAATGGAGACCAAGTTTATATAGATCATAAAGAGCACCATTGGAACCCGTTACATACTAATGTTTATGATAATTGTTATAAATTGATACATGAGAAAGAAAAAAATAAGTGGGTGCTATATGAAGAGGAAATTGTTCATAAGATGAAAGATTTATATAGAAAAACATGGAGTGGAAAAGTTGCGGAGGCAATGGCGAATTGCCCGAACTTAATGCAGTATGATGATCATGAAATACATAATAATTTTGGTTATGAAGATAAATTTACCGACCAAAACGACGCACACAGCTTTGTAGTTAAATGCGCTAGAAGAGTATATTACGAATACCAACGACAACTCCGAGAAGACATAGACTATATATCATTTAGTGATGTAACTTGTGATTACTTTTCTTATGTTTTAAACAATGTTGGATTCTTCTTCCTTGATCATAGAGGAGCTAGATCAACATGGTATAATGCAAAGTTCTACCTAGGTAAGAAACAAATAGATTCGTTAAAAAGTTGTCTAACTGATAAATTTAAGGATTGTCCCATTGTAATTATACTCTCTCAAAATCCTCTTGTCATCCATAACTATGAAGAGTCCAGAAAGGACGAAGAATTCGAAGAGTTTATTTACAACGATAAGGAAAAATATGGCGAATTCTTAACGATGTTGGATGATCACAAGAAAAACACCAAACAAGAAATATTCTTGGTAGGTGGTGACGTCCATGTAGGCGGACATACTGAGATATACAAAAATGGAGTGCCTTGTTTCAAACAAATAGTTTCAAGCGGAATAGGTCAGAGAACTAAGGAGTCTATTATTAAATATTGTAAGAAGGTTTTGGCTCAGACTGATACTAATCTTCCAGGAGGATTTTCGTTTAAGCATCATGATTGGTCGCATAATAGGAATTATGCTACTGTAGAACTCAAACTTGTAAACAATTCCCCTGTCATCGAAAGTTACTTAACAATATCCGACATAGATATTAAACCATCTAAACAACCTACAATTATTAGTACAACTTTTAGTATATCTTCTTCTACAACTCCTAATAATCAAGGAAATAATCTAGGAGATAATCAAGGAAATACTGAAGGAAATAACGAAGACGAAGAAGACTTTGAAGATGTAGGAGTTGAACAAGATGATAATGTCCAACATGGACATATGTTTTCAAATAAAGGTATCCCTGTAGTTGAAGTTAAGCCTGATAAGACAAAGAAAAGATAAGTTAGTAACAAGATAAATTATTAAAATAAACTTTAATTTAAATTAGAACTATTTAACATTTACTTATTTATAATTAATAAATATTATATTTTGAATTAATAAAATTTTATTGAAATTTAATAATTTAAAAATGAAACCTCAAAATGCCTACAAAACAGACAACGTCGAAATAATAAAAAGCCACATTGATATTTTTAAAAACTCACTTATTCCTAGAAATTTAAAAGGTATAAACTAACTATATTAGTTATAATAACAAAATCTTTATAAGATTACAAGAGAAATACTATATAATTATATAGAATTATTTAACAATGAAATTTATAATAACTTATTCTAGGTGATCCGTACGATGATCTTAATTATATTATACAATCAAAGGATTTACTTAAGGGTTTTTTTGAAGCATTTATATTATGTGAAGACTTTGTTGGTAGTTTGACATTGGAGTCAGATCACTTTGATGATAACGTATTTTATTAATTTATAAGTTAAACTATATTATTTACTGCATACTTAAATTTATAATTACTAATATAATTACTTTGTTAGATTGGTTACAAAATCGTAAAGATCATCCAGATTAATAAAATAAACAATCTTATTATCAAAAATCGATCAAAGCCTCTAAGTGACAGATTGACGTCTGAGATCGGAAAGGCATTAATTAACTCAACTTCTCTAATAGATTTAGAATTATGGTTAGAAGTTGGAAATTTATCATATACGTAAGTGTCTTAATATAGCTAATATAATATAAAATTTAGTATTTTTATTGAATTTTATAAATATAACATATATAACTTAACATCTTAACATAATTATTTTACTTATAGCCACATTGTACAATTCTTAACTTCAGAGACAAGTAACTTAACTAAATTGAAATACTTAAAAATTACTCCTGAACTACTAAATCAAATGTCTATTTATCTAAATAAATGCCCTAAGTGTTCAAAACTTAATGAAATTGGATTTTACTTCATTCCCTTAGTAACATTTGATCTATTATATGGTAAATTATCTTATATCATACTTAATTAATTAACGCTATATTATAGAACATATTATTGATGAGAATATTTACAATGCATTAGCAAATATAATAGCTGATCATTCTAATTTATTAAAAGTTGATATGTTGCCTTTAGTTGATAATTATGAAGAAGAAATTAATAAAGAACTATTGTTAGATATAGGTAATATATATTTTAGATTGATGTTAATTTAATTTATTTAGATACAATTGTAAAAACATTAAATTTTTCATGTGAAAACCACCAAAAAGAACTAAGCGAAAAAATCAACATCAACGAAGAGTTCAACAAAGACAACGAGCGATACAGATCAATCATGTAATTATAAACTGCCTTAACATCTACATTAAAAACTATATTTATAAACCTCATATTCATTACTTAATATAGTGAAAACCTAGGCAACGGAGAAAAACAAAGTAAAAACACAATTATCTCAGTCAGATCATACCTTAACAGAACAATTGGAGAACTACTAAACAATGCCTTATACGAATTAGAAATTCAAAGAGAAAAACAGAACGCAAGTGAAGAATTATTTACCGCAAAAGGAAGTATAAGATATATTGCAAAGTTTCTTAGTGATAAGAATAGCTATTAATAACTATTAATATATTTAAATATTAATATTAATTTTAGTAATAAATTATTTAATTACACGTTGATTATAATAATAAGTTTAATTAATAAATTATTTATATATTTTTAATTTAATGGACACATTGCTGAATCCGATAAAGGAATTACTGAATATGAAATTCCGAAAAGTATACTAATACATATATTTATAATAAAATCCTTCCTATAATATTTTAGTTGATTCTACAAGTAATAGTTTTGGGAACAGTAATAAGTTCTGCATTAATGTTATGGAAAGGATTGATGATCATGACTAATTCAGAATCACCAATAGTTGTTGTACTTAGGTAATAAAATAATCTTCATAATACTACACATCTAAAATATAACTATTCACTACCAACTATTACATCAATAACAACTAAACAATAACAGCAATAACACTTAATTAACATATTAAAACATAACTTTTAGTGGATCAATGGAGCCTTCTTTCTTTAGAGGAGATATTTTATTCTTAAATTGGGATTATACACCACCAGTCCCAGGTGATATAGTTGTTTTCAAACTTCCTCATCAGGAAATACCTATAGTACATCGAATAGTAGCTCTTCAACCACTGTAATATTATATAATAATAAAAGACCAAATGATGATTATAATGTACTTACTAAAGGAGATGCTAATCCAGTTTGTGATAGAGGATTATACGAAAAAAATCAAATTTGGTTAAATAAAAAACATATTCAAGGAAGAATTAAAGGATATTTACCATATATAGGAATACTTACAATTATTTTGAATGATTATCCGTGGGTGAAGTATGCTGTTTTAGGTTTAATGGGAATATTTGTGTTAACATCAAAGGATCCACAGGATACATAGAAGAGAAAGTTTATAAAAGAATTGCTAAGTATAAGCGTATTGAATTAACAGAGAATAAGCATAGTTTGAATTAGTTATATAATGTAATTTTATAATTAATTATAATATTATGTTATATACTATTTAATTTGTTTTGTATTAAATATTATTAGAAATATTAAAAATATTTATTAAAAAGAATAGAATGTTAATAATATGAGCTAATAAACATTTATATATTTATACATTTAGCTTCTTCTCTACTTTCTTCAATAATTTTCATTGTCATCTAAATAATATAAATTATACTTAAATACGATTATTAAATCATTATAAAATATATAAAAACGTATATTTAAAAATTAGAATAAAATTATAAAACTATATTATTGTTTATTTAAAAATTTAATAACTATCATAGAAAATCAATAGCTATCTTATTTTGAAATGAAATTTGGTTTTGCAATTCAAAAGAAGTTTTATTAATTTTGAATTTTCTACTTAGATAGATTTTCATTTTTCATTTCACTTGTCATTTCATTTGATTTATTATTGATAATTTTCTTTTTGTTAATTATATTCCTTGTCTTAATTATATTCTGCACAGGCTTAACATTCTTGTCTATATTATCATTCCTATCAGACTCTCCTGCCCCTGCTCCGGTCCTTGCTCCGTTCCCTGCTCTATCTTCCTTTACACCAGACAAATAGAAGGCAACTGTGTTCTGAAAATCATAGCTATCAACTGATAAACGACTATTCTTACTTATTCTTTTCTTCAAACCTGAATACTTATCAGAAGTTAGGATGGACTTTCTATTAAAGTAATTATAGTCATCATCTTTGAATATTTTGCTATTCATA
>Ga0100379_10003740_pt1 | contig 13728 bp, 6 predicted proteins | sample CryGeymeta201503_FD_80418 | JGI IMG/M metagenome (GOLD analysis project Ga0100379, IMG submission 80418) | Groundwater microbial communities from Crystal Geyser aquifers in Utah, USA - Crystal Geyser metaG 2015-03 | ecosystem: Environmental > Aquatic > Deep subsurface > Groundwater | place: USA...
CCATGCTCTTTTAGAAAATATGCCACATTTTCTTCAACACTAAGTGAATCAAACAAGGCATTACCTTGAAAGACAATACCCATATTTCTGCGTATCGGCAGCATATCTAATTCGCTTAATTTAGAAATATCTTTATTGTCTATATATACACTACCGGAATCAGGTTGCCAGAGCCCAATCATTATTTTTAACATAGAACTTTTACCTGCACCGCTTGGTCCTAAAATTATTGCAATCTCTCCCTTCTTAATTGATAATGATGTATTATCAAGAATTACTTTTTCCCCAAAAGAAAGACTTACATTTTCTAATCGTATCATTTTGTTATAATAATTCCCAAACTACTTTTGTAAAAATAAAATCTAAAACCAAAACTATAAGTGATGAAACAACTACAGCATTTATAGTATTTTTACCCAATGCTGAAGTACCACCCCTAGTTTGAAATCCATAAAAACAACTGATTGTTGCTATAAAATATGCAAAAAGAATTGGCTTAATAAAACCAACGAAAATATCTTTCATCATTAATGAAGAGACAATAGAATGCCAGAAAAAAGATGTGTCGACATGAAGAGAAAGTTTTGTAACAATCATTCCGCTTAATATTCCACTCATATCTGCAATAGCAGTAAGAGGAAGAAACATAACCATAGCAGCAATAGTTCTTGGCATAACAAGTTTAAGAATTGGGCTTGTACCAAATGCTCTTAAAGCATCTATCTGTTCACTAATTTGCATAGCACCTAACTCGGATGCATTTTTTGCACCTGCTCTTGCTGCCATAAGAAGGCCTGTAATTGTTGGACCTAGTTCTCTAACCATTCCAAGTGCTACTGTTCTACCAACCAATGTTTTTGCCCCGAATTGGTCAAGTTGATGTCCGGTTTCTAAAGCAAGAATAATACCCATAAACACACCACCCAAAAGAACAAGTAAAAAAGCTTGTGAACCTACAAGATACATTTCATTAAAAATATCACTTCTGCATTTGTTAACAAATCTAATGGATAAAAAAAGATCTCTTAACATTAGAGTATAATCTTGAAGTAATAATATTTTCTTCTTAAATGTTATGATTAAAGAAACCATTTATATTCCTGCACCATTTAAACTGTTTAGGTATTCTTCTGCAACCTGTAAATCTTTTAAATGATCTATGTCAATTATTTTAGAAAAAGGGTATGCTATTATTTTATAATTATTAACTAATAAAATTTTTAAGAAATTTCTTAACCTCATCATATTTTCATTAATTGCTTTTTCCATGAGAGGAAATACATCCGAGTTAAAATAATACATTCCACCCGTTGCATATTTATGACCATCAGCATTATCATGAAAACTTTTGATATTCATGTTCTCATCAGTTTCAATGCAAAGAGGTTTTTCATCATCTATAAAATCTGTTACGGCTAAAACCCCATCCGTGTTTTTTTTATTATTTGAAAAATTTAGGAATTCAATAAATTCATCTTGATTAAAAATTGAATCAACTGTTGTTAAACAAAAAGAATTTCCTTTTAAAAAAGGAGATAAGGCATTAAAACTATGAAGAGAACTAGGGGTTGATTTAATTATTAAGTTGAATGGAATTTCAAATTTTCTGTTATTAATATATTCTTTAACACTAAGTGACTCTTCATTTATTATACACGAAATAGATTCAAAACCATTGTTCTCAGCAATTGTAAATAGTCTTTCAATTAGAGGAATACCATTAACTGTAATTAATGGTTTGCTGACACTAGCATTTTCATACCTTAATCTGGATCCTTCACCTGCAGCAATTATCCCAAAATTCATTTATTATTACCAATACTTAAAAAAATTAAAATTAACACATTAAAAAATATTTTACATATACTTCTTTTTTAAAAAAGTACGACTTTAAATTTATCAATCTTTTGGATAATTAAAAAGTAATCCATGTTACAATCAAATTAAAATATGGACTTTATTATCAATATTAATTTTATATATTAAACATTATCATTTTTTACAATTTTGAGGTTTGGGTATTTTTTTATCAAATATTTTAAAAGGTGTTGACTTTAAATTATTTTTTAATGAGTTTACTACAGAATTTTTAATTAGGAAGGTAAAAAGGCTAATTTTTACAACTTTTCAGACAATCTATTAATTTAATAAACAATACAAATATATTGCTTGGTTATTATACATTGTATTTTTATCTATTTTTAATAAAATGTGAGCTTAAATTAGTACCTTTAAACCAATAACTTTTTTCATTAATATTTTAAGAATAAAGATTTTTGTTTAACAAAATTGAGCAAAATAATTACCCACTTTTTATTGAATGCAATAATTCAATTTCTATGCATTCGATCAATAAAGTAACTAGTTACATAATAATATCACTAAATAATAGGAGAAATAATATGAAACGAAAGATTACCATCCTGTTTTTCTTGCTTTTCTTGCCTGCATTTGTAATGGCTGGATCTGTAGGAAAAATTCAAGGTAAGGTTACAGATCTCCAGACGGGCGAAGCATTGATTGGAGCCAATGTATTAGTCGTGGGAACATCATTCGGTGCTGCTACAGATGTAAGCGGTTCGTTTACAATTAATAACTTAGAGCCTGGCGTATATGAGCTAAAGGCTTCTTATCTAGGTTATAAAACTGTAACAATCACAAATGTTCGTGTGAATTCTGATCTTACTTCCGAGGTAGATTTTCAACTACCTGCTGAAGGTATTTCGGTTGGGGAAGTTAACATTGTAGCAACTAGACCTCTTATAAATAAGAGTAACACTAATGCTATAAGAACAACTTCAAGCGAAAACATTGAATCCTTACCTGTAAGGGGTGTCACGGCCATTATTGGTCTAACAGCTGGTGTTGTTCTTCAAGACAACACAATTTATGTTCGTGGTGGTCGTCAGGACGAAGTTGGTTATTTCCTAGAAGGAACAAACATAACTAACCCTGTCTTTGGTGGCCGTACCGTTACTTTGGTTCAAGATGCTATAGAAGAAATATCAGTTCAAGCTGGCGGTTTTACTGCTGAATTTGGCGGTGCAAATGCCGGTATAATTCGTACACAGTTGAAATCAGGTACTCCTGACTTCAGAGCTACTGTAGAATATGTTACTGATAATCTTTCATTTAAAAGCAAATCAAACCGCTTTGACGGCGAAAAAACTTTTAATACAAACAGCTTTGGTTACAATGAATTTACCGCTACATTAAGCGGTCCAATTGTTTCTAAAGATATTAAGTTCTTTGGTTTGTTTAACTATAACTATAATTTAGATAGTGATCCCAGACCTTGGCCTGGAATAAATTTAGGTGTTATTACCGATCCTCTATCAACTACACCTGAAACTAATTCAATTGATTTTACATATCCTGCAGGTCCCACATTAAAAAAGTCAGGAGAAGCATATACCGGAACAGCTACATTAACATTGGATTTTAATCCTTTTATTATTAGAGCAACCGGTACTTGGACAAACATAGAATCTTATGGTGGAAATTCAGGTAAAATTTCTAACTTACTTAATATGGACAGAAGAGCTGTAACCAAAGGTGATAACGGTTCATTCTCTTTAAAATTAACTCATATTCTTAGCCCAACCACTTATTATGAATTAAGTGGAGGTTGGTCAGTGAGTGATTTCAAAACTATGGATCCTTCTTTAACCTTTAACTGGCAATCTTACGGCGATAGTGTTGCTAATGCTAACGCAGGTTATGTATGGCAAAGAACTGCTCTTGACATTAAAAATAAAAGAACTGGTCGTTTCCAAAGACCTACACCCTATGACATTTTAGGCTTTAGGTTTTCTGCACCTAATGACTTATCTGCAGGATTTAGTAAAAGAAAAAATGTAACATTAAATTTTAATGCTTCATTTTCTACTGAATTAAATAAGGAACATTCTTTGAAGATTGGTGGTGAATTACAATTATTTACTATCCGTGCTTTCGGTGCTTCCAACTCATTTGCTGAAAGAGTTAACTCCAACAGTTTATTACCAGTATCACAACAAAGAACTCTAGAACAAATTCAAATAGCTTTGGGAACAAATGCTTATGGCTATGATTTGTTTGGTGAAAAATATAATGGTGACGGAATTTTAAAAGCTAAAAAACCTGTAATTGCAGGCGCTTATATTCAAGATAAAATCACATATAAAAATTTAATTTTAAATGTTGGTTTGCGTTTTGATTATATAGATATAGACAACTTTGCATTTGAAGATCTAACAAGACCAGAACTTACAATTAATAGTACTACTGGTGAAGTTGATATTAACCATTTATTAGAAACACCTACATTTTCTTCAGTTAGTCCTAGATTAGGTTTCTCTTTCCCTGTAACTGACAGAACAGTTTTCCATGCTCAGTTTGGTAAATTTGTTCAGCAGACAAGATTGAGAGATGTTTATCAGGGATTATATGCAACATCAAATCAATTAAGGGGTGGTTTCTTTATTGGAGCTCCTGTTGGGTTTAATGTAAGACCTACCAGAACAACTCAATATGAAATTGGTTTTACACAACAATTATCTGATTTTGCTTCTTTTGATATAACTGCATATTATAAAGATATTAAAGATCAGGTTGTATTCGAACTTCAAAGAACAGCTACCGGTTCTCAATTTGGCGCTTATAATATACTTACAAACGGTGATTTTGCAACAACAAAAGGTGTTGAAATATCATTCAATATGAGAAGAGTTGAAAGAATTCAGATTAATGGTTCTGTATCATTCCAGGATGCTCAGGGAACAGGTTCTAATCCTAATTCACATGCTGGTATAGTTGGTGCACCTATTGATGGTGTAACAATATTTAACCCACTATATGTTTTTCCACTAGACTTTAATAAGGCTGTTACTGGTAATTTTAATCTTGATTACCGTTTCAGTGCTGATGAGTCTTCACCGGTTCTTCAGTCTTTAGGTTTATCTGCTTTGATGACATTTGCCAGCGGACACCCATATACTTTAGGACAAGGAAAAGGTAATAATGTAGGTAGTTTGGAAGGTGATGCAAGATTTAGAGCACCAATAGAACCTTTAAATAATTCAACAACTCCTTGGACTTATCAATTAGATGTACGTTTGGATAAAACCGTATCATTATTTGATAAATTAAAAGCAAATTTCTACATATTTGTTATAAATGTGTTAGATACTCGTAATGTTGAAAATGTTTTCTTAAGAACTGGTTCTGCATTTGATGATGGTTTTTTAAATGACCAATCATTAGGCGGATCTTTACATCCAACCCAGAGACAAGACTATGAGAATATGTACAGGGCTATAAATCTTGATTATTCTCAAGGACTCCAAAACGCAACTGGTAGCCAGATATTTGGAGGATTCCAAAACGCAACTGGTAACCAGTTATTTGGACCTCCTCGTCAAATCAGAGTTGGAATTCGTTTAGAATATTAAAATGAAATTTGACATCTTATATAAAATGAATAGGAGTTTAAACAATATGATTTCAAAAAAATTAAAATATGTGCTGATCTTTATGTTTGGTGCGTTATTCCTTGCCCCTACGCTGTTACAGGCTAAGGGAGATAAAAAGGATGGCAAAACCACTCTTAAAAAGACTACAGCACAAACAGCTAGTACACTTCTTGATATAAATAATATATCAACATGGTTTTATAACACCGGTGAATCCGATATTACACCAGACGGTAATAGCGGTTTTGTATTTCCTAAAGGAAGTGGTAAAGCAGCTGTATTTACCGCAGGTTTATTGTGGGGTGCAAGAGTAGATGGCGATCCTGACCCAAGAGTTGGCGGTACAGCTTACAGAACCGGTCTTGTTCAAGGTAATGTTGATGCTAACGGTAATCCACCAGCAGACAATACAACAAATGAGAGATATCGTATATATAGAATAAGACCTGATGTATATCCTGGTGGACCTGCAGTTGACTTATCTCCAGATGCTGCTAATGAAGGAACTACAGAAGCAGCTCTTAGAGCAGCTTATGAAAAAGACTGGACAGAATGGCCGGCTGATATGGGCGCTCCTTTTGATGATAAAGATAGTAGTGGAACTTACAATGCCGGTGATGTACCTGGTGTACCGGGTTCTGACCAAACAATATGGTTTGTTGCTAATGACTTAGACCCAGGACAAACAGTATTCTTGTATGGTGCTAATCCTCTAGGTCTTGAAGTATCAGAAACTGTATGGGCATATAACAGAACAGGTGCTTTAGGAAATATGTATTTTAGAAAATATACATTTAAAAATGTAACAAATCGTTCAGCACTAACACCAACCATATTTAAAGACATGTATGCTACAATGTGGGCGGATATTGATCTTGGTGAAGCAGGTGATGACTTTATCGGTGTTGATACTGTTTTAAGTTTACAATATTCATATAATGCAAATGCAGTTGATGCAACTTATACACCACTTCCTCCTCCAGCTGTTGGCTTTGACTTTTTCCAAGGTCCATTAGTTGACGGTGTTAGTGGAGAAGATAAGAACAAAAACACAGTTGACGATGCATCTGACTTTGGTATCTTTAATGGTGTTGTAGTAGGTCCCGGTAAAATTAATTTACCTATGACAGCTGCATTTTACTTTGCAAACGGTGATCCTAATATTGGTGATCCTCCACAGGGTACTGTTGACGGTTCAAGACAATTTTATAACTTCTTCCAGGGTAAATTTGGTAAGTCAGGTGCTACATTTACTGATTTAGATACAGGTCAACCAACCACATTTGCTCTAAACGGAGATCCACAGACTGGTAAAGGATGGTTAGATGGTATTCAGTTACCTCCTGGTGATAGGCGTAATGGAAGTTCATCAGGTCCATTTAATATGGGTCCTGGTGATGTGCAGGAAGTTGTTGTTGCTGAAATAGTTGGAGGTGCAATACCCGGAACAGATAGATTATCTGCAATCGGTATATTAAAGTTTTTTGATGTTGCGGCACAAAATGCTTATGATAACTTCTTTGAACTACCTAATGCTCCTCCCGCTCCCAAGACAAATGTAATTGCATTAGATCAAAAAATTGTTTTTGATTGGGGCTTTGATATAGCTGCTGCTATGGCTACAGAAACAAGCAGCATTAAAGGTTATGATTTTCAGGGCTATAATGTTTACCAATTACCTTCAGCGTCTGCTCAAATTGAGCAAGCAAAAAGACTTGCTACTTTTGATGTAAATGATGCTGTTGGTAATGTTGAAGACAAATTCTTCGATGCTAGCACAGGTGTTGTTGCAACAAAAGTTGTTCAATTTGGCACTAATAGCGGTATTAAAAGAAGCATTACTGTTACTAAAGACGCTATTAAGGGTGGTGCACCACTTGTTAATGGTATAAAATATTATTTTGCTGTTACATCTTACAATTATAATCCATCACCAACAGCTGTACCAAATAATGTAGAAAATCCTATAAAAATATTCACAGTAATACCTCAGTCTCCAGATCCGGGTATTACTTATTCTTATAGTCCGGAAGATACTATTAAAACTATACATACAACCGGTACAAGTGACGGTAGTTCATTTGCATTAGTAATTGATCCTACTAAAGTTAACGGACATAATTATGAGGTAACATTTAATGCTGATGGAAGTTGGAATCTAGATGATAAAACTACAAGTACAACAAAATTAGCTAACAAAACAAATCTTTCAGGTGATGGAAATTATGATTTTACTGATGGCCTTCAAGTAAAAGTACTAGGTCCTCCACTATTAGGTAAATCATGGTCTTATGTTAGTGCAAGCCCGGCTAATTTAAGTCCTGTAGCAACAGCAGCGGATCCTAGTTATACTGGTGGTCGTTGGTTAACCGGTGGTAACCACGGTGGTGAATTATTCTTTGGCGGTATTTTTATGGAGCCAAACTTCTGGGGCGGTACAACAGTAACTCCGGATAAGTACACTAAAGTTGAGATTCGTTTTAGGCCAATGGCATCTTTTACCGATCTTAATGGTAATGGTAGTTATAACATTGGTGAGCCTTATACCGTTGACGATCCAACAAAAACACAAAAAGCATTTATGTATTCCGGTTTTTCTGGCAGTTCATATTTAGGTTTCTTCGATATACCTTTTACAGCTTGGGATGTTAATGATCCTGATAATCCTCGCCAGCTTAATGTGGCACTGAGAGATAGAGATCAAAATCATCAATGGGATCTACACTTTGCGGCTAGTCCAGCAGATCCACTATTGCCCAATGGTGGTGATCAGCGATTCAACTATACATTTATTCTAATAAGCACTTATGATGCAAGCGGAACAATGTATGGTGATGGTAGTGGTGGCACGATCAATTTATGGGGAGGTCCGAATGGAGATCAAATTGATGTTCAATGGACAATGTGGGTAAACGATAGAGGTAATGGCGGAATGTTAGCAGAAGAATCAATATTTACTCTAATTCCTAACTTTGTAAATACACAAGCTGATGTATTTGGTTTTACTGCAAATGCAAATACAAATAGTAGTGCTCAAGCAGTCTTGGATGTAGAAAAAATCAATGTATTTCCAAATCCATATTATGGAGTAAATACAGAAGAGTTAAACAAGTTTCAGAGATTTGTTACTTTTAACCATCTACCGGCAAATGCTAAGATTAGAATCTTTAATCTTGCAGGTATTATGGTTAAAACAATTGACAAAGTTGGAGGTTCACAATTTCAAAGATGGGACCTTCAAAATGAAAATGGTTTACCTGTAGCAAGCGGTGTTTATATTGCTTACATAGATATGCCAGACTTGGGAACAACCAAGATACTTAAATTAGCTGTAATTCAAGAAGAACAAATTCTTGATAGATTTTAATAATGAAGCTTAAAACTCAAGGAGTAAAAATGAAAAATATATTTAGATATTTAACTTTAGCAACTATCGTACTCTTCGGAGTTGGTAGTGTATATGCTGGAGGAGGCAATCGTACAGGTACAGCCGGGGCATCTCAGCTGCTTGTACCAGTTGGTCCTCGTGGCATCGCTATGGGAGAATCCAATGTTGCTTCAGCCACGGGTTTGGAAGCTTTATTTTGGAACCCAGCTGGTGTTGCCGTAATGGATAATTCAGCGTCATTAACCTTTTCACATCAAGATTATATTGCTGATATTGGTGTAGAATATGGCGCTGTTGCTGCAAACTTTGAAGGATTTGGAGTTCTATCGTTTTCTATTAAATCACTTGGTATTGGAGATATACCTGTAACAACAACAGAACATCCTGACGGTACAGGTCAAACATTCGCACCTCGTGATCTAGTAGCTGGTATTACTTATGCAAGAAGATTAACTGATAAAATTTCAGTTGGTGTTACTGCTAATTTAATATCAGAAACAATTGACCAAGTAAGTGCAAGCGGATTTGCATTTAATGTTGGTGTAGCTTATCAAGATTTGGCTGATATTACAGGTTTAAGTTTTGGTGTAGTTATGAAAAACATTGGACCTCAACAAACATTTGATGGTCCCGGTTTGTTAAGAATAGCTACTGTTGGCGATCAAAATCGTCCACCTAACTTTACCTCTATTAATTCAGCAGCTTTTGATTTGCCAGCTTCTTTTGAACTTGGCTTAAGCTATGCACCTTCTATAGACGAGCATAATTCACTTTTAATAACAAGCTTATTCCAGAACAACAACTTCTCAGAAGATGGTTATAAATTTGGATTAGAATATGGATATGATAACACTCTATTTATCAGAGCCGGTTATCAAATGCAAGCTGCAAACAGCGAAAACTTTATATATGATTATTCAGCTGGTGTTGGTCTTAATTATGACCTATCCGGCATAGCCTTACAAGTTGATTATGCTTACAAGCATTCTGACTTCTTTGGTGGAAACCATATATTTGGTGTTAGCTTTGCCTTCTAATAGTTTAGCAGGAGTATAATCTCCTAATAAAAATTATTAGTTAATATTAACCGTACAGCCGAATAGACTGTACGGTTTTTTTATTGCTTAAACTAATGTTTGATGAATAATTATTACGGAATGACCTGAGTTTTATTGAATAAGATATAATTTAGCAGTTTGTGAGTTAGGATCAATTTTTAATGCTTGTCTTAAATATTTATTTCCTAAATTTTTATTACCCATTAATTTATAAATCCTTCCTAGATTTATTAGTGCTAATATAGATTTTGGATTTATTGATATTTGTTTTTTAAAACTTGCAATAGCTTCTTCGGCATTATTTAACATTGCATAGGAATTGCCCAAGTTTAAGAAGCCATTTGGTATGTCAGGGTCCAAAGCTAAAGCCTGTTTGTAATAATTTATTGCTTTCTTTCCGTTTTTATACCCGATAGCATAAATGTTTCCCAAAGTAAAATATACATATGGATTTGTGCCGTCCATTTCTTTGGCTTTATTTAAAAGCTCTTCTGCTTTTTGATATAAAGAATTTTCAAAATAAACTATACCCAATAATTCTAAATATGAAACTTCTTCAGGTTTTGAATCTATTGCTTTAATAATTGAAGAAATAGCAAGGTCATATTGTTTTGTGCTTCTATATATTTTACCCAACAAATAATTTGCTTCGTGATAATCCGGTTTCAATTTAAGAGCTTCGTCTAAATTTCTAACCGCAGCCTGAAGTTTTCCTTTTTCAAAATAAACTTCTGCCAAATAAAAAAATGTTCTTGCATTTGGATTATTAATTAATCCTTTTTCCAAATAAGTAACAGATGAATCTAAATAATCTTCTCTGTGATCGTATTCTTTAAAATACTCCAGATAAGCTATTCCTTTTCTTGCATCTTTTAATTTGTCGTTTTCATCTATCGCTGCTACCAGTTCAATAGTAGGTTGTTTTTCAGGATGACGGACTATATCCCAATTGATAACTGATTTATAAGCGTCCTTTCTTATCCAGTGATCTGATAAAGAAACTCCGTGCAATGTATTTGCTGTACCAGTTTGTTTCATATGGCAAGGGACACAGTTAAGTGAGGCATTATGTGAAAAACCCTTTATCATGTTTATTTCTTTAGAAGGATGGCAGCCTAAACACTTATCATTATAATGCTGAATCTGAAATGTTTTAATTGATTTATGAACATCGTGACAAGTAAAACAAACTAATTTTCCGTTGCTTTCTGTAAAACATTTACTCATCATTAATCTGTGGGGACTGTCGCCAACTTCAATTGCTTCAGTTTTAGTTACCTTTGGATAATAAACAGACCTGTTCTTTGAAAGTAATTGTCCCGCTCTGAAATCAAAAGATCCGTTTTCATTTTGTAAAACCCAGGCTTTCCCTTCAAGATGACACTGCATGCAAATTGATAACTGTCTATCTGATGAAAGATTTAAAGGATTTACAATTGTCTTTGCATTTTCCGAAATTTTACCCAATGAGTTATTAACATATTTAATATGAAGTTCACCGGGTCCGTGACATCTTTCACAGCCAATGCCAAGCATAAATGGTTTTTCAAATCTGTCTATTGAGTTGGGAGTCTCTTTTAAATAAGCACTGTGACAGTTGATACATTTTTTTGCAGCGAATCTGGAAAATCTTAAATTCTTATTTTCTTTGTATCCGGGACTTAAAACCCAAGTTTGTTGAAATGTATTCCATGTTAAAGGCAGCTGATAAAACCTTCTGTTAATTTCATAAAAATACATTCTTAAATTATGTCCTGAACCTACAGAATACTCAGCTTCCTTAACAATTCTGTGAATAACTTTTCCGTTTTCGTCTAAGCGATATTCTTCTTGAAAATATTTATTATCCTTTTCGAACATTCTATAATAGTAATTGTTCTTTTCATCATACACAGGTTTTGATTGCGGATATTTTTCAACAATAATTTCAGGAGTAAGTTTTTCTAATGAGTGCCCCATCTCTGCGTGTTTATAATCATTAGAAATATCTGCGTGGCAGGAGTAACATTTTTCTTTACCAACAAATTTAACATTACTTGCTGTGTTTAAGTAGATTATTCCGTTGTCATTTACAACTTCGTTTTCGTTAAAAATATAATCACCTGATGTTTGAAGAGAATAGACCACAAAAGCTATAATAGCTAAAAGTGGAACCACAGCTATTTTTATAAATTTTTTAATTGAATTTTTTTTAGAGTTTAGTTCTGTCATTTTATAATTAATAATTAGGCTTTCAAGTATTGATTTGCAATCTATGAAATTTATTTCATAAATTTAAGTAAGTATAAGTTAATAACATCGGAGTATATTATGCAAAGTAAAACAAAAAAATATTTTGGATTATTTCTGTTAATAATTTTATCGTTTGCTACCGGTTTTATTGTTAAAAGCACAGATGAAGTAGTAATTACAAATATAATGATCACTGAGGCTGGTAATTTAATAGGGCTGCAATTCACTACCAAAGAAAAAGATTCTATGCAAGTTTTACTTAAGGAACAATTAGATTATTATAAAACAATAAGGGATACAAAACTTAAAAACAGTGTTGTTCCGGCAGTTTCTTTTAATCCTATTCCAATCGGTTTTAAAAACACTAATAAAAAATCTTCTCTCAATTTAAGTGATTATTCTAATGTAATAATGCCAAAGGATATTAATGACTTAGCATATTACTCCATCGGACAACTTTCTGAACTGTTAAAAACCAAAAAAGTAACTTCCACTGAATTAACAAAAATGTATTTAGGAAGACTCAAAAAATTTGATCCCGATTTGAATTGTATAATAACATTAACAGAAGAACTTGCATTTGAGCAAGCTAAAAAAGCAGATGAAAATTTTGAAAAAGGAATTGTGCTAAGTCCATTGCAGGGCATTCCATATGGAGTAAAAGATTTACTATCTACTAAAAACTATAAAACTACCTGGGGTGCAATGCCTTACAAAGATCAATATATTGATGAAGATGCAGAAGTTGTAAAAAAATTAAATAAAGCCGGTGCAGTTTTAGTTGCTAAGTTAACACTTGGCGCTTTGGCAATGGATGATTATTGGTTTGGAGGTAGAACAAGAAATCCTTGGGATACAAGTAAAGGCTCTAGTGGCTCTTCGGCAGGCCCTGCTTCTGCAGTATCTGCAGGACTTGTACCCTTTGCAATAGGAACAGAAACATGGGGATCAATAATTTCTCCCTCTACTGTCTGCGGTGTATCCGGTTTAAGACCAACTTACGGTAGAGTAAGCAGAACAGGAGCTATGGCACTGAGTTGGTCAATGGATAAAATTGGTTCAATTTGTAGAAACGCAGAAGACCTTGCAATAGTTTTTAATTCTATTTACGGAAATGATCTACAAGATCAGACTCTTTATGATTATCCATTTAATTACTCAAATAAAATCGATTTTAAAAAGCTAAAGATCGGTTATTTAAAAAATGATTTTGATAAAAAATATGATTTTAAATTACATGACTCACTTACACTTAACACATTAAAAAAATTAGGTGCAGACTTAATTCCGATTGAACTGCCTGATATTCCGGTAAATGCAATACAAATAATACTAACGGCAGAAGCCGGTGCTGCTTTTGATGACCTTACATTAAGCGGAAGGGATGATCTGTTAACAAGACAGGGAAAATATGAGTGGTCAAATATTTTCAGAGCATCCAGATTTATTCCGGCAGTAGAATATGTAAACGCAAACAGAATTCGTTTTTTGTTGATTCAAAAAATGTATGAATTAATGCAAAAAATAGATTTTTATATTTCTCCATCCTGGGAAGGAAATAATTTGCTCTTGACTAATCTGACAGGAAATCCCAGCG
>Ga0100379_10003749_pt1 | contig 13717 bp, 9 predicted proteins | sample CryGeymeta201503_FD_80418 | JGI IMG/M metagenome (GOLD analysis project Ga0100379, IMG submission 80418) | Groundwater microbial communities from Crystal Geyser aquifers in Utah, USA - Crystal Geyser metaG 2015-03 | ecosystem: Environmental > Aquatic > Deep subsurface > Groundwater | place: USA...
GTCGTACTTATCTGGATGGGAAAAAAATTGGCTGGAGAGATGGCCTTCGGGCTATTTACAGCATTTTGAAGTATAATTTATTTAACAGCATATAAATCAAGCCAAAACCCAAATAGTATGATGGAGTCCCGTATCACCAGCCGCATTATTTATTTTTTTTTAGCGTTAGGCCTGGCCGCCGGAGTAATGGTCATATTGTATACCCAAAACAGTTATGGTGGCGGAGATAACTTTTCACATTACAAATTTGCCCACTGGGGATGGAAATACCCAAACCTTTTGTTTAACCACTGGGGAAAACCGGTATTTACATTGCTGGCTTCCCCGTTTGCACAAATGGGTATCAATGGTGTCAGGGTTTACAATTTACTGATGGGTTTTCTTACTGCTTTAATAATTGGGGAATTGGCCAACCATTTTAATTTTAAAAACCGGGCCGTGGGTATACTGCTGGTTCTGTTTACCCCTGTTTATTTTATCATGATGTTCACCTCGCTAACAGAAGTGACCTTTAGTTTTTTTCTGGCATTAGGTGTCTTGTTGTTTTTTAAAGAAAAATATATTTTATCAGCTGTCATTTGGTCGTTCCTGCCCATTATCAGGTCAGAAGGATTTGTGCTTTTTCCATTGTTCATCCTGGTCTTTGGTCTAAAGAAGCAATTTTTTGCTTTGCCATTACTTTCCGCCGGTTTCTGGTTGATCAGTTTCTTAGGAAATTTCTTTTACGATGATTTCTGGTGGCTGATAACCAACATGCCTTATGTAGGAAATAATGCCCGGGATATATATGGAAGCGGACCATTACTCCACTATATTCATCATACCGAAGGAATCCTTGGCTATCCCATGGCAGGCCTGTTCGTTATTGGTTTTGGAGTCATGTTGCACAAATGGGTGACCTCCGAAAGGAGAAAGCTGACCTCCTCATTGTATTTCCTGATCCTGATTCCCGGGTCGTTTTTTACGTTTCTGGCGGCACATTCCTTTGTCTGGTGGCTGGGCACAGGAAGCTCCCTCGGGCTGGTACGTGTGATGGCTTCCGTAACACCATTGGTCGCCCTGACAGCCTTACCGGGATTTAATTTTCTGGAATCCTGGTTGAAGGAAAAAAATAAAGGGGTTGGCCGTGTTTTTGTTGCAATTCTGCTCGCAGCGATTGTTTGGCTGGGTATCAACTCGCATTTGGGAGGATTTAGGGTTTCACGCGAGGATCGTTTAATGGATCAGGCGGCGGACTTTATTTTGAAAAACAAATTGGACAGGTTTAAACTCTATTATTTTAGCCCGCACCTCATTGGCAAACTTGGCGTAGACCCTTTTGATCAATCATTAAGTAAAGAAGGACTGCCCGACAAACAAAACCCTGCCCGCTTACTGCCTGATAGCTGTATCGTTGTATGGGATGCACATTTTGGCCCCAATGAAGGAGGCATTCCACTGGAAAAACTTAAGCAAAATGACAGGTTGGTTTTAATAAAGGAGTTCAAACCGGATGATTCCTTTAAAGTCCTGGGCGGTTATGATTATGCCATTTATATTTTTCAGAGAATTCCTGAGCCCGGTAAAACAATAAACGATTAATACAGGTTTCACACCTACGTGTTTCACGTAATCTCCTAGGCAATCCCCGTAATTACGCAGTGTTGCTGTAAAAGCCGCCTTTTTTCTTGTTAAGTTTGAAGCATCAAATCTGATTGTTTAATCAAACTTATAAAAAATGTCAAACGTATATGAACAAAAGGTAAACGACTTTATGGCTAAAGTCATTGCCAAAAATCCAGCTGAAGTTGAATTTCATCAGGCTGTTCACGAAGTAGTGGAAACCATTATTCCTTTTATCGAGGAAAATCCACAGTACCGCGAAGCAAAGATCCTCGATCGCATTGTTGAGCCGGAACGTACCATTATATTTCGTGTTCCCTGGTTGAACGACAAAGGCGAGGTACAGGTAAACCGTGGCTTCCGAATTGAAATGAACAGCGCTATTGGACCATACAAAGGTGGACTCCGTTTTCACCCGACAGTAAACCTGGGTATTTTGAAATTTTTAGCGTTTGAACAGGTTTTCAAAAACTCACTCACCACATTGCCAATGGGCGGTGGAAAAGGTGGTTCTGATTTCGATCCCAAAGGAAAATCAGACAACGAAGTCATGCGCTTTACCCAAAGTTTTATGACTGAATTGTTCCGCTACATCGGACCAAACACAGACGTACCTGCCGGTGATATCGGGGTGGGTGGTCGTGAAATTGGATTCCTTTTTGGACAATACAAAAGACTCAGAAATGAATTTACCGGTGTTCTCACAGGTAAAGGCATGGAATGGGGTGGTTCACTCATCCGTCCCGAAGCAACCGGCTATGGTGCCGTTTATTTTGCACAGGAAATGATGAAAACCCGTGGTGAAAGCTTCAAAGGCAAAACGGTTGTGATCTCAGGTTCAGGAAACGTTGCTCAGTATGCTTGTGAAAAGGCGACCGAATTTGGAGCAAAAGTCGTCACCCTTTCCGATTCATCAGGATTTATTCATGATCCAAAGGGAATCAATGCCGAAAAACTGGCTTATCTCATGCAACTAAAGAATATCAAACGTGGCCGTATAAAGGAATACGCCGTTAAATATGGTGTTGAGTTCCATGAAGGAAAACGTCCCTGGGGCATTAAGTGTGATGTGGCCATGCCATGTGCAACCCAGAACGAAGTGAATGAGGAAGAAGCCAAAGCCCTCATCGCCAATGGATGTTTTGTGGTATGCGAAGGAGCTAACATGCCTTCTTCACCCGAAGCCATCGAGGTATACCAAAACGCTAAAATCCTTTACGGGCTTGGAAAAGCATCCAACGCCGGTGGTGTTGCCGTTTCTGGTTTGGAAATGAGCCAAAACAGCATGCGTTTCAACTGGACCCGCGAAGAAGTGGACGAAAAATTACATCAGATCATGAAGGATATTCACTCTACTTGTGTTCTTTGGGGCAAAGAAGGTGATTATATCAATTATGTAAAAGGAGCCAACATTGGTGGTTTTGTAAAAGTTGCCGATGCCATGCTTGCACAGGGTCTGGTATAGTCATAAAAATCAGTTGTTTTTTTAACAGAAAAAGCTGCCTGAAGGGGTGGCTTTTTTTTGTTTGCCCGGGATTAAAATCCCGGGTTACAATTTCGGCCATCCCTACGGGATTGGGCCATTCGCCACAGATCAGTGCCATCGGCACGACCGATACTGTATCGTTGGAATTTATTCCATCGTACAACAAACAACATTGCCACAATGCCCGGGATTAAAATCCCGGGTTACAATTTCGGCCATCCCTACGGGATTGGGCCATTCGCCACAGATTAGTGTCATCGGCACGACCGATACTGTATCGTTGGAATTTATTCCGTCGAACACCCCCTAAAACGAAAACCCAAACAACATTTCGAAAGCCGGTTTCTGATCATCCAGCCGATAACTGCTACGAACTCCTATCGTAATCTCGGGCAACAATCCCAAAAAATGCCAGTCGGTATAAAGTTCTATCCCGGTGGAGGCAAAAGTTTGATTGATGTGGTGAAAATCCTGTCCGGTGGTGATATCGTAAAAAAGATGCGTGCTGATTCGCTTTAAATACATCACCGACGGTATATCCCAATCGGGGTAAGCCACCGGAAACGCATAATCTGCTTTCATGACGAACATTTCCGTCAATGAAATCCCGGTATATCCCCTGGACGAACTCAGCAGATTGCTGTAGCTGTAATTTCCGTTTTCCAACTTTTGATAGCCGGTGAAAATTCTGATTCCGTGATGTTTTATGATGCCGGGAAAATAGGTTACAGAACTGAATGCCAGCTCGCTGCTCACCGAATCAGAAAAAGGAGTGTGCCTGAAATTCACCTCAAGACCCTGTCCCCATTTTGGATACAAATCGCGTAGGGATCGTTTGTATTGGATGTACCCGTAAAATCCATAATTCAGTGAGGTGACCTGATCTTCACGAAATCGAACCTGAACATCCTGATCCATTTTCAACAATTTTTCAGTGATTCCCACTGAAGGTTGAATGCCTTTCACCCATCTGCTATTTGTAAAGTTCAAAGGCACGGAAATTCCGACCGAAAGATTGGTTTCGCGCCACCGGGCTTCCTGCACCTGGTGCTGATTGTCCATATACAGTTGTTTTCTTCTTCCCGTTTCTGCTGAAAGGTTAATTACCGGATACCAGCCAAGGTAATCGATCCCTGCCTTAAACTTTCCGGATTGTTCGTTTGGATCATAATAATATCCGGCGTAGGCTGTGGCAGTACTTAGTACATTCTGTGAAAGCAAGTTAATTCCGGGAGAAAAGGAATAATTTTCCAGGTCAAGCGCTGTAAGTCCCCAACTGTGGAAGTTAAACAGATGGCCGAGGCGGCTGTATTTCTTAACGGGATAAACAGAATCTGGCACGACAGCTTCATCCAGGCTAAACTGATCGGTGGACAGCAACCGATCCACAGGATAACTCACCTGAATTTCAGCCAGATTCACAGGTTCCAATTTTTTGGTCAGATTGAGGCTGGCAATCCGGTAGCCATCTGCGGTATAATCCACATAATACAAACTATCACCCGACACTGAAAATGAAGGATCAGAGACTCCATACCTTGAGGTGGTGAGTTTCCGTGTAACTCCCGTTGCCAGATCAAGGCTGTACAGATTGCTTGTTCCATCATAAGCCCCTTTGTATACCAGATTTTGATGGTGCAAAACCGGCTGACTGATATTGGTAAAGCTAAAGGGCACCAGTATTTCAATATTTTTATGCGCTATTTCAATCCTGATTACAGCCATCCCCTGATCTCCCAAAACCACCATCACCAGCGACTTGTCATCATCGGCCCAGGAAGGGAACATTAAAAACCAGTTTTCAGGTGTTGAGATATCGGTCACAACATGACCATCATGACAATCAATCAGCTGAAGATAATATTTGCTTTGCTCATCCGCCCGGATGGCGGCAATGGTGGTGGCGTCATGCGAAAGAGCGGGTGAAAATAAGTTGGTTTTACTGGTGAGTTGGCGGGTTTTCCCGGTATTGGCATTCCAGGTTTTTATTACCGAATAGTTGCGGTTGGCCCAGCGAGCATCGTACCCCTTTTCGTTCCAAACAAGCAAACTGTCATTGCCGGCAAGAGATTGCATAAAATCAAATCCGGGAGTTTTAAGAATTCTTTCTTTTCCGGAAGCATCAATCAATACAAACCGATTGATGTCGTCCATGCTCAACTTTTCTGCCACTATTTCTCCGCTTTTCAACGGAAATGCAAACCGATAATTGGTAAAATCAGTAGGATTGGGTTGATTAATGAAGCCGGTATTTGTAGGAAAATCACCATCTGATTTCCATTGTTTTTGCAAACCCCCTGTCACCTTTTTATAATAACCCACTTTTGCTGTTCCGGCAAACCGCCTGATAACAGTAGAAAAAGGAGTGAAAGTATAAGGCTTCCTCGCTACCCGGTTGAGGGTTTGATCCCATAACTGATTTCCATATTCCAAAAAACCGTGCAATACAAGTTGATATCCTAAGGTATAGTGATCGGGGACATAATCGCGGTAAGAACCATATTGGGCCTTGTCGTAGGGATACATACCTTTCTCGGCTAACTGGGCCTTTAGATCCATCATAAAATCGGGTGATCTCCCACGGCCACTTTTACTGTTGATGGTTTCACAAAATACGGCATCCCCTTCAATAAACCAAAAGGGCAAAAAACCTCCGATAATGATACCAATGGCCTGGTCACCAAAAGCCACATGCAACCCTTCGGTGAAGCCCTGCCTCAGCTTAAGCATCTGGACAACATGGCGGTATTCATGCAAGGCAAGCTGTTTCGTCCACTTCTGGGCATATGAAACCTGATCGGGTGTATGGTAAAAATTGGCATGGAATGGGGTGGGTGAAACCATGGCATTTGAAAGGGTGCCGCGGTTGTGCATCACAATTTTTATGGTGTGTAATTTCGGGAAATACGGTGTGGAAACCGCTTTTTGAGAAAGTTCAATCAGGTTGGCATATTTTTGGGCAAGTTCAACTACTTCCGTTGGAAAGATGATGGTAGCCGATGTTGTTTTTAATTGTTGCCAATGAACTGAAGCCGGATCCTGACCGTTGACATAAAATTGGGATTTTCCATCCAATACCACCAGGAATAATAAAAATCCAACACCGTATTTGACCAGATTTTTCATTTTGCAAAGATATTGCAAGAATGCGTATGTGTAAATGTTACTGAAAGAAACTACATTTTGCAGGTGTTTATCAATTTAAAACCAATCTAAATAGAATTATTTGTGTAGTTTTGCAGCCTAATTCATACTAAACAGTCGATTGTCATGAAAATTACTGGTAATACCGTAGCCGAAGTGGCTTATAAAATAAAATTAGATGACCAACATGGTGAAATGATTGAGTTTGCTGACGAGCGAAGCCCACGTTCCATGATGTTTGGCTATCAAAAGATGATTCCTGGTTTTGAAACCCACATGGATGGTCTGGAACCAGGCCAATCATTTGAATTCTCACTTAGTCCTGAAGAAGCCTTTGGGAATTACAATGAAAACCTGCTCATCAATGTTCCCAAGACCGCTTTTTTTATCAATGGCAGCTTAAAGGAAGACCTGCTTTTTCTTGGCAATGAAATCGCCATGATGGATAGCCATGGAAATCCTGTAAACGGGAAAATACTGGAGATTACGGAGGAAAATGTACGAATGGATTTTAATCATGGCCTGGCCGGGAAAAATCTATTTGTAACGGGTCAGGTGATCAATGTACGCGAAATTACCGAAGCCGACCTTGCTCCTCAAGGAGGTTGTGGATCAGGGTGTGGATGCAGCAGTAAAGAGTCGAAAGCCGAAGATTCGTGCTGTGGTGGTGGTGGCGGACATCACGAACATGGAGGTGGCGGTTGTGGCTGTAGCACAGAAGGATCGCACCATGATCATCACCACGATCACGAATATACTGAAGATTGTCCCGCTTGTGGCAACCCTGCCGAATTGCGTGGGAAAGGCCATGGCGATTGTCAGTGTGGGTAACATTTGACATAATTGATAAACTTCACTCAATCTGGTAATCGTAGGTGCTCCGCATTTCATCACATCACCCCATCACCCCTTTCAGCACAAGTACAAAGCACACCAGGAAGGCTCCATCAAAATTCCAAGGAAAATAGGAACAGGCCAAAACTCATCCCAGGTATTTACAACACCCTTATCCGGATGGCGAATGGGATAAATGACCTCTACTACATCGCCACTTTTCAGGCTTGACATTGGTTTTGCCAGCGATCTTCGGATGGTATGCGATGTGCCGGTTGCATCGTTGTATTTAATCATCGGAAACACACCGCTTGCCTCGCTGCCGTCATTCATTTTCGATTTACTCTCCTGATACCCAACCACGTAACCAGGCACAATGATGCCATGAGACCGCAGATCAATAACTTGTTTGGTAAGAAAATAGGTTCCGAAACCGCACGATGGGATTACGAGAGATAAAATGAAAATAATGGAAAACCGAAACGGGTTCAGGCGGAAGTGGTCAATGAGCTTGGGTAAAAGATGGAATGGATCGTCAAATGTAGAGCCCCCAGAACCTACAATTACTGCTATCCACATCAAAATAATTATAGTGATAAATCCCAGAATAAAGCCAACACCCCTATATTCATTTAACATGACGAGATGGGCATCACTGGGATTTGACGGATTGTACAATACAGTTACCTTGTCTCCCAAATGCGATAAAGACCATCCGACCAATTCCCTGCTTGTGGCACTGGCACGTTCTCCGGTTGACGTGACAAATTCAACAATTGGTCGCACAAGGTGTCAGGTTCTGACCCTTCAACCTTTGCCATAGCAACTACAATGCCTTTCGCTCTTTTGCCTGTGATCGATAAACGAACCGGGATTCTTTAGTATCATACAGAGAAAAAACAGCAACAGCAGAACAACTGCACTAAATATCCACCCACCCCAATTAATAGTCATGACTTTGATATTAATAATTTGTCTTTAATTTTTTCCTCATTTTATTCGTGAATAGATTTTACCTTTCCAGTAAATTGGCTCCTTGAGATTTTCTTTATTTTCAAAATTAAAACTGAAAACAGCTTTCATTATTCCTGCCTTCCAAAGATTTTTGTCAATCGTAATATTTCCATTTTTGCAATAAAAAATTTCGCTGCCGGATGTGTCAATACTATTCAAATCTATTATGGCATAACAACTGTCTCGCAGGATATCAATATTAAGGCTGCAATGTGTCGAAATAGTTGTTAAGGTAAAACAATGGAAACTGTCATTGCTTAAGCGATTTACTTCAATAAAGTTTGTCCCGTTGTATTCATAAATCCGAGCTTCACACTGGATGGAATATGACTGATGAGTAGTGTCAATAATTGCATAGAATGCGTGCAAAGAGTCAGCATAAATACGACCCGTACTGTCTATCATGGCGTCAATTTCAGGGGGACAAAGTCCGTCGCAACTTAATTGTCCGTATTCATTTTTATAAACCCCCTCCGGGTAACTCCAATTATTTGTAAATGAAAAATCGCCTGGCAGATTTTCAACCCATTTGATGATAATTGGTGTTGAGTCTGCTTTAACAGTCTCTTTAGTATGTTGTCCCCAAAAATAAAAACCGAATAAAATAAGACCAAAAATCAATATACTATTTTTTCCATGGCTTGATTTTCCCTTGTTTGGTTTTTTGTCGCCTGCAGTATAGAAAAATTCCCCCTTTTCATTCATACCGATTGGGAATTCTGTTCTGTCCTTCCAATCTTGTGTTTGGAGTTCTGGAATTGGTTCTGAGTTGATTTTTGTATCAAAACCCTCTCTTGCTTTTTTAGTTATGTCGTTTTCTATGTTTATTGTGACATTTGCGAAAAAATCAACTGCTGTTGCTGGAATTTCTAAAAGAAAAATCTGTGTCTTATTTCCAATTTTGTAAATATCCAAGACTTTAAAGAATGCATTTGATGTTAAAAGAACATGTCCAAATTCTTTAGAGTCTGGATTGAATGCAGATAAATCTTTCGCATTTGCAGAAGCAATTAAGTAACGACAGTTTGTTGCAAGTCCGCCATCTTTATAAGTCATATCAGTAAAACCACGTTCTGTCAAAATTTGTCCTATCTTATATTTTGAAATTAAACCCTCAGAAAGTGTTGTATCTCTGTAGAAAAGTGCCAGACCTGAAAATGTCTGCTTGTATATTTCTTCTATTTCAGTATTATTCATGTTGTATGAGTTTTTTTTACAATGACAGCCAACACTGTCTTTACTTTTGCGAAACACTTCTTTAAAATCTGTACCTGACCATTTGCACGCTACCATCATTCTCTAACTTGTAACTGATCTTCCAACGACCAAGCCCAAACCTTATCTATACCAAAAAAAGCTATCGGTGAGGCTTTATAAGAAATTGGCAAATTCTCTTCATTCCAGGATTTACCCAAATCTTCACTTCTGAAAAAACGAATTTTTTGAGAAACATTATCTTGCTCCTGAGCAAATACAGATATGCTTGATTCAAAAATGCTCGCCTTAATAACAGACAATCCTTTTGTTGGGAATTTAATTGCCAGGTAATTTTCTTTTTCTTTCAAATATATCAGCATTCCTTCTTGTTCATCTTTGGTAATTAAATACAAGTTATCTTTATTATCTAAATATAAAGAAAACGGATTGATGTTACTTGGTATCCGATTGGTTGTTGTCTCTCCGGTAGTTAAATTAAATCCAATATAATTACCAGTAAGTTGCGGTAAATAATAAACAATTCCATTTTTACTTAATTCGTAACTACCGGATAATTTTGCTGGTAAGTGGAATAATCCAATCCAGGTTTTACCCCCGTCTTTTGTTTCATAAATTGCTTCCTTGGAGTTGTAATATGGTAATTCATCTGAAGTTGCTATTCCATTATTTTTTGTCCAAAACTTTATTTCTCTTAAATTAATTTCAGTAGTACATGATAATTTCCAATTATCACCATTGTCTATTGACGTATATATATGGCAGCGAACACTATCAGCATTTTTGCCATAATAACTTTGGGTTAGAGCAAATAAAGTAGAATCAATGTATTGGAAGCACAAAACCTCCCCTTTTTCAAATGGAATTTGTTTTTTCCAAACAGACCCTCCGTCTGATGTTTTGAGTAAAATAGCATCTTTAATTCGCGCCTTTTCTCTCCAGTCGATTTTGTAATCAATTAAATCAGAATTATCACCACCGAAAAACCCCACTTTTTCATTAATAAAATAAAGTTTTTTAAGAACATTATCATAGCCCATCCCATCAGTAGTATTGCTTGTACCATTTGTTTTTATAACTTTCCAATTCATTTTATCTGAGTTTAGATTACAGCTAATCAATAGAAGAACAACTGCTATACAGATATATTTAGTCATTTAGTGCCATATAAAACGTTGATGTTTAATGTCATGAGTCAGCATAAATTCCCCAAATAATGAGTAAGCTTTATTCACACTAAATTCTTTTTTTATGGCTTGTAACAGTCCTGGCTTATCCCCATCCTTTAAGTTAAAAATTGGATAGAATTTATATACTTCCTCTGGCTCTATTGTATAGATATATTCATAATCAGAATCCCCGAAGGTTTCTTCAACGAATTTACCAGTATCATACCCATTAAAGTATAACTGGCCTTTCTCGTTAAAATATATCTGCATAGATATTTTTATGTTCGAGTTTTCCAAATAAAATAAAGTTACTTTTTCCATTTTGCATTACTTTTTTAATTCTTTAAAAAATCTATCATTGGCTGAAATGGATCGCGAAAAGTAAGCGAACCGTCTTTTTCGAGGGTATACATCAAAGCTGTCATTTTTGTGTATCGCGAAGCGACCATTTGCGTAATAGTTGCGCCATCTTCAATTGAAATAACTTGTTTCCCGCTTGATAATCTGATCAATTCTTTGAATGTTTCCAGATTATCATCCGGCGGGTTTTTCGCTATAGCCAGCGCATGTGCTTCAGCATCTTCCCAAAACTCAGCCACAAAACTATCGCCACCAAGGTTTCGAACACGAATATCGTATTCGCTTTCTAATCCGTGCTGTTCCATTTTTCTGAAACTACCCAGAATAGCCAAAAAAGTCCCATAATTGAATATCTCTGTTTTCAACTGTGCCTGAACAACATAATCGTTCATGGATGTTTCGAGAATTGTCTGAAGCTGGTTTTGTTTTTCTTCTGGACATGTTTCTATTTTTGCCGCAAGCTTTATATTCTCAGGCAGTTCTGGATCTGCATTTTTAATTGATAATTTCAGATCGTTCAGTACTCTGCTATGGATATTTAGAAAAATCGGATCATTTACATCGAGATAAACCGGTTCCGGAACGTCTGGTTGGGTGTTTTCGGTTTCTGCTAGGGTCTCTGAAGTTTGTTCTGAAACAGATTGTTTTTTAATTTCAAAAGAAAAAGGAAACTCCTTGCGGATTATGTCGGCCTCGTATAAAGTTATCGTTGCTGCGTGCTCGATGGATAAATGATATAGACCATTGTTTTCGCTAACATCCCCGATATCTAACTGGTTTTGGTAATCATCAAAAAAAGTCCATGCAAAGAGGTTTTTGTTGCCTTTATTATAAAAATGAAAAGAAAGATCATCCTCGTTGATCTCAATCAACGTAATTACTCCGCCAGAAAAAGGTTTCTCAATACCAATGTCGGATTTGTATAAGGTGAGACTGGCAATATTTGTAGGTAGAATCATAACAACTTTACCTGAAACTGCTGATAATTCAACCTCACCATCCAATGCACCGATTTTGCCGATTGTCGTGTAATCCTCCGGATTGCGCAGGTTAACTAACCGGCCTCCAAAGTAGAATGGTTTATCGCCAGTTTGTTCATTAAGCGATACTAGTGTAAAATCATCGTCTGCGTAGGTTCCATCATCCTTTATTTCGGTATTGCCTTGGCGATCAAGGTAATCAAAGCCGTTTGTGCCTTTTACATAGTCGATATAGACAAATACTTCACCTTCGCTAATATTTGGAATGTACGGAAAGACAATTTGTAAGTTCGTTTTATAACCTTCTGAGTCTTCCGGATATCTGAGGCCAAGCATGATGCCACCTGTAGTTGTGGTGAGAGGCTCGAATCCCGCGATGGGTTCCAGAGGTTGAGAAAGCAGCAGGTCATATTCTTCTTCTGTAAGCGAAACATAATCATCGCCGGCTTCAGCGATTTTCTGTTCAAGCGCAACAATGCGTACTTCAGGTGTGTTTATCTTTTTCATGGTTTGTTCATTGAATGTAGTTTGAGAAAAGCAAACTCCTCCTCCGAAAAAAATCAGAGCAGTCAGGAATAATCCAGTTTGAGTATGTTTCATGAGAGTGATTTTTTATCAATATTTTCCTTAGATCAGCAGCTTATTCATAAAATTATACAGCCTATTTCATTGCTATCATAAACGCCATGAACTATTCCTGAGACTCTGAATCATCCTTTCCTTCTTTTTCATCATTGACTTGATCCTCATTCGATTCGAATGTTTGGATGGAGTCTAACCGTTGGTTGAAATCAATATAGTATTTCTCGAAAGGTTTTAATGAATCAAGATAGGCTCGAAACTGGTCTCCTTTTTTGATTACGGCTTCGGTTCGGGTTGGGATCCAGAAAGTAAATTCTCTTTCAGGCGAAATAAAATCCGGTAATTTCGCAGTCATTATCCGGGTATCCTTTTCGATTCGATAGTGGAGACTCCGGTCTGTGGGATTCGCCTGAAGCACTGTGGCTATCGCTTGGATACCGGATGTTTTAAGTTCCTTGTAAATTTCAGGGTCATGTGTATCTGAGACAATACTTTTGTCCCCACTTAATACGAGAACAAGCAATACTAACATTGCACCCACCATGAATCCAAAAAACGTGGGAGGAATCCAAAACTCATACCACGTATTCACGACTCCCCGATTTGGGTTGTTGGCAAGATAAATAACCTCCACTTTGTCGCCTGTTTTCAGCCGGGACAAAGGTTTGGCTGTCGATCCGTGAATGTTGTACTCCGTACCGGATGCATCCTTGAAAGTGATCATTGGGAACACGCCGCTTCCCACAGTACCATCATTACTTTTCGAGTAAACTCTTTCGGTTCCTGTAACATACCCCACCGTCTTAATCCCATTGGTGAGCATATCTATAGCCCTCTGGGAAGTCCAATAGGTCCCCACCACACACGCGGGAATCGCAAAAAATAGTACAAAGAGAACAATATAGCGAACGGGGTTCAGGTGTAGGTGGGCAATGACATTTGGCAGGAGATGGAACGGATCATCCAATTTTGGGTCATCCGAAATGAGGATCCCTCCCATCCACATCAAGATTATAGCTACGGCAAAACCAAGAAGAAAGCCTGCTGGTACGAGCGGAAACTCCCCCCACAAGAGTAGCTGGGCATTTTTTGGATTTGACTTGTCGTAGGCAACCTTTATTTCATCTCCTGTTTTCGATGACGGTTTTAAGGAATAGGACCGCCCGCTAACCCGGATATGTTCCCCTTCAGAAGTGACAAATTCAACAAGGGGAGTTAGCAGAAGGGCCTTCGTGGTATCTGTAGCTGAATGCGATGAGCTATCTATCCCCACCACAATGCCTTGCGCTCTTTTTCCCGTTATCAGCAAGCGGACCGAATTTTTCATGATA
>Ga0100379_10003767_pt1 | contig 13685 bp, 14 predicted proteins | sample CryGeymeta201503_FD_80418 | JGI IMG/M metagenome (GOLD analysis project Ga0100379, IMG submission 80418) | Groundwater microbial communities from Crystal Geyser aquifers in Utah, USA - Crystal Geyser metaG 2015-03 | ecosystem: Environmental > Aquatic > Deep subsurface > Groundwater | place...
CCGCCAGGCGCATCCCGCTGATGTACGAACGCGAGCGGCGCCTGCGCGAATTCTCCGAGGACTCCCCGCTCAACGTGCTGCATCCGGGAACCGACCGGCGCGTGGGCTTCGTCGCCTCGGGCCCCGCCTGGCTGCACGTGCGCGAGGCCTTTCCTGCCTCCCCGGTGCTCAAGCTCGGGCTGTCGCATCCGCTCGCGCTCGCGAAGGCCCGCCGGCTTGCCGAGATGGTGGAACGGCTGGTGGTGATCGAGGAGACCGAGCCGCTCATCGAGAACGAACTCAAGGCGGCGGGCATCGACGCGCACGGCAAGGACATCTTGCCGCGCTTCGGCGAACTCGCGCCGGCGACGATCCGCCCCGCGGTCCTGCGGCTCATCGGCGAGGCCGTTCCCGAACCCGCCACCGAAGCGCACCCGGTCTTTCCGCGCCCGCCCACGATGTGCGTCGCCTGCCCGCATCTGGGCGTGTATTACACGCTCTCCCAACTGCGCAACGTCATCATCGCGGGCGACATCGGCTGCTACACGCTGGGCGCAGGGCATCCGTGGAACGCGCTCGACTCGACCATCTGCATGGGCGCCTCGATGGGCATGGCGCTGGGCCTCGACAAGGGCCGTGCGGCCTCGGACGCCAACAAGAAAGTGGTCGCCGTGATCGGCGACTCGACCTTCCTGCACATGGGTATGCAGGGCCTCGCGGACATCACCTGGAACCGCGGCAATGTCACGGTGTTGATCCTCGACAACCGCGCGGTGGGGATGACCGGCGGTCAGGACAATCCGGCCACCGGGCGCGACATCCGCGGAAATCCCGCACCGCGCATCGACTTCGCAAAGCTCGTCGAGGCGCTCGGTGTGCGCCGCGAGCGCATCCGCGTCGTCGATCCCTACCAGCTCCCGGTGCTGTTCAAGGCGCTGCGCGAGGAGACGAAGATCGAAGAGCCTTCCGTCATCATCACCAACCAGCCCTGCGTGCTGATCGGCGACTACGAGAAGCTGAATCCGTACCGCGTGATCGACGAGGAGTGCACCGGCTGCGGCAACTGCTTCGAGGTCGGCTGCCCGGCGATCCACCTCACGCGGCGAGAGAAGGTGGTGAAGCCGTCGGGCAAGGAAGTCGAACTGATGTTCGCCCGCATCGAGACCGAGGCCTGCACCGGCTGCGGCCTGTGCGTGCAGCCCTGCGCCCCGGAGGCGATCGTGCATCTCGCCCCGGTCATCAAGCCGGTGGTCCCGATCCGGCCGCTGTGAGCGAGTCCAGCGGCGCGCGCCGCCGCTTGTAGACATGAACGACGACAAGATCACCAACATCCTCGTGTGCGGAATCGGCGGACAGGGCGTCATGACCGCCGCCGACATCCTCGCCGAGGCGGCGCTTCGCCAGGGCTGGGACGTCAAGAAGACCGAAGTGGCCGGCATGGCCCAGCGCGGCGGCGTGGTGACCTCGCACGTGCGCTTCGGCCGCAAGGTGCTCTCGCCGCAGATCGGCCCCGGGCAGGCGGACATCCTGCTCGGCTTCGAGATCGCGGAAGCGCTGCGCTGGGCGAATTACGTCAGGCGCGGCGGCCTCGCGGTCGTCAATACGTCCCGTTTCGTGCCGCCCGTGGTCACCGGCGGACTGTTCGAATATCCGGCCGATCCGGTGCGCCAGATGCGTCGCCTGGGTCTCGAGGTGCACGCCTTCGATGCCGCCGCGACGGCGCTCGCCCTGGGCGACCTGCGGCTCGGAAACACGGTGATGCTGGGCGCGATCGCCGAGCATCTGCCTTTCCCCGCCGATGTGCTGCTCGAATGCGTGATCGAGCGCTTCAGGAAGCGCAAGCCGAAGCTGGTCGAGGCGAACCGGCGCGCCTTCGCCGACGGGCGCGCGGCCGACGCGCTCTCCGCACCGGCCCCGGCCGCGAGCCAGCCGGTTTGAGAGGGCGCCCGGCCGGGTTACAATCGCGCCCCCGAACCGAGCACCGCCGCGAAAATGAGTGCCCGCATCCTGGATGGAAACGCGCTGTCCGCCCGGCTGCGCCAGCGGCTCGCCGAGCGCGCCGCCGCGCTCGCCGCGCGCGGCTGCCGGCCCTGCCTCGCCGTCATCCTCGTTGGCGAAGACCCCGGCTCCACCGTCTATGTGCGCAACAAGATCAGGGCATGCGAGGCGGTGGGGCTGCGCTCGCTGAAATATGCCTACCCGCAGGACGCCGCGCCCGCCGAGGTGCTGGAGCGCATCGCGGCGCTCAATGCCGATCCGTCGGTGCATGGCATCCTCGTGCAGCTCCCCCTGCCCCGCCAGTTCGACGCCGCGGCAGTGCTGGAAGCGATCGCACCGGACAAGGATGTCGACGGCTTCCACGCCGAGAACGGCGGCCTGCTGCTGCAGGGGCGCCCGCGCTCGATCGCCTGCACGCCTGCCGGCATCATGCAGATGCTCGGCTCCGACAACGTCGCCCTGGAAGGCGCGGAAGCGGTCGTGCTCGGGCGCAGCAACATCGTGGGCAAGCCGATGGCGCTGCTGCTGCTTGCGGCGAACGCAACGGTCACCGTCTGCCACTCGAAGACGCGCGACCTGCCCGCGCACTGCCGCCGCGCCGACGTGCTGGTCGCGGCGATCGGCAGGCCACGCTTCGTGACGGGAGACATGGTGAAGCCGGGTGCGGTGGTGATCGACGTGGGCATCAACCGGCTCGCCGACGGGAAGCTGTGCGGGGACGTGGATTTCGAAGCCGCGCGGGCCCGCGCTTCCCTCATCACGCCGGTGCCCGGCGGCGTCGGCCCGATGACCATCACCATGCTGCTTTCCAATTCGATCGACGCCGCCGAGCGCGCGTCCGGTTCGGGTGTCCGGCGATGACGAAGACCCACCACCCGCTCGTTGCCATCGTCATGGGATCGGACAGCGACTGGCCGCTGATGCGGGTGGCCGCGCAGACGCTGGCCGACTTCGGCATTCCGTACGAGGTGCGTGTGCTCTCCGCCCACCGCACGCCGGATGCCGTGCTCGACTACGCCGAAGCCGCCGAAGACCGCGGGTTCAAGGTGCTGATCGCCGCGGCGGGCGGCGCCGCGCATCTCGCCGGCGTGCTTGCGGCCAAGACCGCGCTCCCGGTGCTGGCGGTGCCGATGCCGTCGAAGCATCTGCACGGTCTCGATTCGCTGCTGTCCATGGTCCAGATGCCCGGCGGCATTCCGGTCGCGACCTTCGCCATCGGCGAGGCCGGCGCGAAGAACGCCGCCCTGTTCGCCGCATCCATCCTCGCGCTGCACGACACGGGCGTCGCGCAGCAGCTCTCGCAGTTCCGCATCACCCAGACCGAGAAGGTACTGGCCGAGACCCCGCCCGAGCTGCCCTGACGCGCCCGTGAGCGCGGACATCGGTCGTGCCGTCGCCCTCCTGCGCGCCGGAGAGCTCGTCGCCTTCCCCACCGAGACCGTGTACGGGCTGGGCGCGGATGCGCGCAACGAGCGGGCCGTGGCAAAGATCTTCGCGGTTAAGGGCCGGCCCGCCGGCCATCCGCTGATCGTCCATCTCGCGCGAGCAGGCGAGCTGTCGCGCTGGGCGGGTGACGTGCCCGAGGCGGCTCGCCGGCTCGCTAGAGCCTTCTGGCCCGGTCCGCTCACGCTGATCCTGCCGCGCGCGCGGGAAATCCCGGATGCCCTCACCGGCGGTCAGGGCACGGTGGGGCTGCGCGTGCCCGATCATCCGCTCGCGCTCGCGCTGCTCGAAGCATTCGGCAGCGGCATCGCCGCCCCCTCGGCCAACCGCCACGGCCGCGTGAGCCCCACGACCGCCGCGCACGTGCGCGAGGAACTCGGCTCCGCGGTGGCGCTCATCCTCGACGGCGGAGCCTGCCGCGTCGGCATCGAATCCACCATCGTCGACCTCTCGAGGACGGCTCCCTCGATCCTGCGTCCCGGCGCGATCGGCGCGGCCGCGATCGCCGATGCCCTCGGCCTCGCATCGCTTGCCGGGAGCGGCGCCGCCCCGCCCCGCGTGCCGGGCAGCCTCGCCGCTCACTATGCGCCGAGCACGCCGCTCGCGCTGGTCGCGCCGGATGCGCTGCCCGCCGAACTCGCCGCGCGCACGGCCGTGCGCCTACGCGTCGCGGTGCTCGCCCGCGCGGCGCAGCGCGTCGATCATCCCGGCGTCCTCTGGCGGTACGCCGCGCCGGACGCGGCCGGCTACGCCCGCGACCTGTACGCGCAGCTTCGCGCGCTCGATGCACAGGCGCTGGACCTCATCCTGGTCGAGGAACCGCCCGCCTCGCCCGAGTGGGATGCGGTGCGCGAACGGCTCTCACGGGCGGCCACGGGCGCGAACGCCGCGGAGGCGCCCTGAGCCGTTCGACCTGCGCACCGGCGAGCGCCCGGCCGCAGCGATTTTGCTATACTCGCACCTCGTTTCGCGGGGGATGTAGCTCAGCTGGGAGAGCGTCGCGTTCGCAATGCGAAGGTCAGGGGTTCGATCCCCCTCATCTCCACCATTTCACAAAGGTCAGACGATGCTCTGGCCTTTTTCTTTTCCACCGCACCAGCACCGGCAGGGCTTCCGGGGTTTGTGCGAAGGGCGGCCATCGCGCGAAAAGGAGTATTTCTGGCCTGTCTCCCTTTTCTGTGCTCTCCGCTCTCCGTTTCTGCGAAGGGCGACCTTTATAGCGGTCCCCGATTGTCAGACACCGATTTAAGCTGTCGTCCAAGGAGGACGAGGGCATGAGCGAAGTCAGGAAGCGCAAGTTGCATGGCGCGGAATTCAAGGCGAAGGTCGGGATGGAAGCGGTCGGGGGGCTGAAGACGATCAACGAGATCGGGCAGCAGTACGGTGTACATCCGGTGCTGGCGGGGCGGCGAGAGATTCTGGAACGGGCGGCAACGCTGTTCGAGGGCAAACGCGGGCCGAGGCCGGCGGAGCATGCCGACGAAGACCGTCCGTATGCAGAAGATCGGGCGGTTGAAGATGGAACTGGACTGGCTCAAGTCCGGACGATGAGCGCCGAAACGAGGATGGGCTGGATAGACCGCCAAGCGGGGCTGGCGGTAGCGCGGCAAGGCGAACTGGCCGGGGTAGTGCGGCCGAAGCCGGTACGGCAGGCAGGCCTGCCTGCCGAAGCCTCGGCGCAGGCAGGCACCGTGCAAGGAATCGGAGGAAGACCTGCTGCTGTCCCCTCTGATCGACGAGGAGTACACGCGCCGGCCCTTCTACGGCAGCCGGCGGATGGTCGCCTACCTGGGGCGTCTGGGCCATGTCGTCAACCGCAAGCGGGCGCGATGCGCCTGATGGGGCTGGCAGGCATGGCACCGGGCCCTCGACCAGCGTCAAGCACCCCGACCACCAGGTCTACCCCTATCCTCTGCGGGGCATCGAGGTGGTCCGGCCCAACCAGGTCTGGAGCACGGACATCACCGATATCCGGCTCTCGCGCGGCGTCGTGGTTCTGGTGGCCTCGATCGACTGGCACTCGCGCCGTGTGGCTGCCTGGTGGATCAGCAACAGCCTGGACACGGCGTTCTGCGTCGATTGCCTGGAGGAAGCCCTGAGCCTGCACGGCAGGCCGGAGATCTTCAACAGCGACCAGGGCTCGCAGTTCACGAGCGCGGCGCTCAAGCGCGAAGGCATCGCCATCAGCATGGACGGACGCGGGCGTGCGCTGAACAACATCTTCGTCGAACGGCTGTGGCGCAGCGTCAAGCATGAGGACGTGTATCTGAAGGGATACGGCACGATCGCCGAGCTGACCCTCGGGCTGACGGAGTATTTCGCGTACTACAACGCCGAAGCGCCCACATCAGTCGCTGGGTAACCGGACACCGAATGCAGTCCATGCCGAGGGCAACGGTGGCGGGGCGAGCATCCCCGATCATTTCGGCGGCACAGAAACGGGGCAGCGCTGTTCCGCTGCGACCGAGGCGGTGAGCACAGCTAAAACTCGCGTGACAACTGTCTTGACCTTGGGGTCCAGTTCAGCCGGTCACGAAGGCCAGCGAGTGCTACGGCGCCAAGAGCGCCAACGTGATTGCCTGCCTGCAGGCAGATCGTCGGGTCGAAGTCGAGGTGGTGGGTACCTTGATTGCCAGGTAATTGCCGTCCATCAGTCCAACTATGAAGGACAAGCCCTGCGCGTGCCGGGCCTGTTTCGTCTGAAGGGAACTCGCATTACGGGCAGCGGCGTAACACCGGCGCATCGCTCAATTGACGCTATGTGCGTCAGCAGACAGATGGAGAAGGGGTTTTCCCGTAATTTTCACACAGTTGGAGCAGCAGGCATGCAATACCTGCACCGCGGTAATGCGAGTTGGTTGGGTGCAGCGCGGCCTGGCGAAGAGAAGTGGTTGCCCGGCATCGTCTGCCGATGCATCTCTCCAAGGATCATCACATAAAGGAGCGACAGTGAACAAACACTACATCAACGTGATTGCGCTTGCGATCAGCCTCGCGTTCAGCGCCGGCGCAATGGCGGCAGGCATTTCCAAAGACGACTCAGCGATGCGAAGAGCAAGGCCACCGTAGCCCGCAAGGACGCCGAAACAGACAAGGTTGACGCAGAATACGCGATGGCGCAAAAGAAGTGCGACACCTATGCGGGCAGCGCCAGCATGACTGCATGAACCAGGCGAAGGCGCGCTTTGGCAAGTCATAGGCCGCACTCGACACGTGACGAAGCACCTAAAACACCATTTCTTGCGAGAGGTAATCCAATGAAAACGATACAGAGCTTTGCGCTCAGTGCAGTTGCTGCAGCAATGCTGCTTGGTCTAGGCGGTTGTGCCGGCATGTCGGCACAGGACAAGAGCACCGCCGTAGGCGCCGGGGTTGGCGCCGTCGGGGGTGCCGTTCTTACGGGCGGTAGCTCGGTCGGAACCATCGGCGGTGCGGCCGTTGGCGGCATCATCGGCCACGAAATCGGCAAGTAGTAGTCGTCGTGCGATGCGCCTGACCATTCCGGTAGGTGCATCGTCGACTCATATCGAACTGATCCGCCAGCAGGTCACCCCAGGAGGACAATGATGAAACACGCCAGGTACGCCAGCGTAGTTCTAGCCACAAGCGCCTTGCTTGTAGCACTACCGGGCTGCCAGAAGCAGGAAGGTCCGGCGGAGAAAGCCGGCAACACAGTCGACAAGGCGGTAGACAAGGTCGGACAGCAGATCGAAAAAGCCGGTGACAATATCCAGGACGCTGCAAAAGGCGACGACAAGTAAACATTGCGCTGAAGCCACGGCGACGACCAGAATGGGATCCGGCTTGTTAGACACCATCGCGGTCTCTCCGGATCGTTGTACGCTTCTGACGGAATTAGCCATGTCCAACACAGAAAACGGCCCCACCCTCGCCGACGATGCAGGCAAGACGTGCGGCATCACTGAAGTGCGGCGCCAGGATACGATGCTCAAAACGGGGGCCTTGCAGAACGCTATTCTCAACAGCGCCAATTTCTCGAGTATCGCCACAGACGAGAAGGGCGTCATCCAGATTTTCAACATCGGCGCCGAGCGCATGCTGGGCTACCCGGCCGCCGACGTGATGAATAAGATCACCCCAGCCGACATTTCCGATCCGCAGGAAGTGATCGCGCGCGCCAAGGCATTGAGCGTCGAACTCGAGACCCCGATTGCGCCGGGCTTCGAAGCGTTGGTCTTCAAGGCCTCGCGCGGCATCGAGGACATCTACGAACTGACCTATATCCGCAAGGATGGCAGCCGTGTTCCGGCGGTGGTGTCGGTTACGGCGCTCCGCGACGCGCAGAACACCATCATCGGCTACCTGCTGATCAGCATCGACAACACTGCGCGCAAGCGGATTGAGGCAGAGCGGGCACTGCTCGATCAGGCACTGCTGGATAAGAACGCCGAGCTGGAGAACGCAAAAGTCGTGGCGGAAAAAGCCAACCTAGCGAAATCGGATTTTCTCTCGAGCATGAGCCATGAGCTGCGCACGCCGCTCAATGCAATCCTTGGTTTTGCCCAGATCATGGAATCCGGCTCTCCGCCACCGACGTCTTTGCAGAAGCGAAACCTCGAGCAAATTCTCAAGGCAGGATGGTACCTCCTGGAGCTGATCAACGAAATCCTCGATCTCGCGCTGATCGAGTCGGGCAAGGTGACGCTGTCGCCGGAGCCGGTCTCGCTGGTCAAGGTCATGCTCGAGTGCCGGGCCATGATCGAGCCGCAGGCGCAGAAGCGCGGCATCGGCATGACGTTTCCGCGCTTCGAACAGCCTTACTTTGTCAGCGCCGATCGGATCAGGGTCAAACAGGTTCTGATCAACCTGCTGTTCAACGCTATCAAGTACAACAAGCCGGGAGGCTCGGTTGCCGTGGAGTACGTCCTGCGCTCGCCGGATTCGATTCGCATCAGCGTCCGCGATACCGGCGCCGGTCTGGCGCCGGGACAGCTTGCGCAGCTATTCCAGCCGTTCAATCGTCTCGGCAAGGAAGACAGTGCGGAGGAAGGCACGGGCATCGGCCTGGTGGTGACCAAGCGGCTGGTTGAACTGATGGGGGGCACCATAGGCGCGGACAGCACCATCGGAGTAGGAAGCGTGTTCTGGTTCGAATTAAGCCTGACGACCGCGCCGGTGCTTGCAGTTCGGGAAGCCGATCATGCGGCGCTGCTGCTGCGGCAGGCGGCAGAAGGCACGCCGCTGCGCACCGTGCTGTATGTGGAAGACAATCCTGCCAACCTGGAGCTGGTCGAGCAACTCATTGCGCGCCGCCCCGATCTGCGCCTGCTCTCCGCGGCTGACGGCAATCTCGGCATCGAGTTTGCACGCGTCTATCAGCCTGAGGTGATTCTGATGGACATCAACCTGCCCGGCATCAGCGGAATCGATGCCATGAAGATCCTGCATGCAGACTCGGTGACGGCGCACATTCCCATCATCGCGCTCAGCGCCAATGCGGTGCCCCGTGATGTCGAGAAGGCCCTCGAGGCCGGATTCTTCAACTATCTCACCAAGCCGATCAAGGTCGATCAGTTCATGGATGCGCTGGACGCGGCCCTGATAATGTCCCAAATGTCCGCGGAGACAACAGCGGGCCGCGCGGCCAAAAAGGAGACTGCATGAAGCTTGCCGAGTCCGAAATCTTTAACGCCAGCATCCTAGTTGTTGACGATCAGGAGCCCAATGTTAGCCTGCTTGAGCAATTGCTGAGCGAAGCCGGCTATACCTGTGTTGCCTCAACGATGACTCCGCAGGAGGTCTGCGCGCTGCATCGCAAGAACCGCTATGACCTGATTCTGCTCGACCTGCAGATGCCCGGCATGGATGGCTTTCAGGTGATGGAAAGCCTCAAGACAAACGATGCGGACGGCTATCTTCCAGTCCTTGTGATCACCGCGCAGCCCGGCCACAAGTTGCGCGCGCTGCAGGCCGGCGCCAAGGATTTCATCAGCAAGCCGTTCGATCTGGTCGAAGTCAGGACGCGCATCTACAACATGCTGGAAGTGCGGCTGCTGTACAAGAAGCTCGAGAATTACAACAAGCTGCTGGAACAGACGGTGCGGGAGCGGACCGCCGAACTGCGCGAAAGCGAAGCCCGCTATCGCAGCCTGACCGAACTCGCCTCCGACTGGTACTGGGAGCAGGACGAGAACATGCACTTCACCAAGGTGTCTGGCCCGGTTCTGGAGATGCTCGGCATCCGCGTCGATGCCCTGGCGGGCGATACAGGCGGTTTTCAGGCGGGAGGCTGGAATGAGGCGGAGCGGGAGCTGCTGCAGGCCACCATTGCGGCCCGGCAGCCATTCCTGGATTTCGTCTTCAGCCGTGTCAATAAAGACGGCTCGAAACAAAAGTTTCACGTGAGCGGGGAGCCGATGTTCAATCAGTCCAGCCGCTTTATCGGTTACCGCGGCATCGGTGTGGAACTCACGTCCAAGAAATAGGCACGGGACCTCGACGCAGGATTTCAACGACTATGATGCCGTCGCCCCACAGCCCGACGCAGAACCATCTTCTCGCTGCCCTGCCCACGGCGGAATTCGAACGCCTGGCTGCGCACCTGGAGCTGGTCCCGCTGCCGCTCGGCGAGATGCTCTACGAGCCCGACGGACAGTTGCAGTACGGTTATTTCCCCACCACCGCCATCGTGTCGCTGCACCATGTCATGGACTCTGGCGCGTCGGCCGAATCCGCCGGGGTGGGCAACGAAGGTGTCGTCGGCGTTGCGCTGTTCATGGGTGGGGAGACCACGCCGAGCTCGGCTGTGGTGCAGACTGCAGGCCACGCTTACCGTCTGGCCGGCCGCTTGCTGAAGGAGGAATTCAATCGCGGCGGCCCGATGCAGAAGTTGTTGCTGCGCTACACCCAGGCGCTGATCACGCAGATGTCCCAGACCGCGGCCTGCAATCGGCACCATTCGATAGAGCAGCAACTGTGCCGCTGGTTGCTGCTGACCCACGATCGAATCCCATCGCGTGAGCTGATCATGACGCAGGAATTGGTCGCCAGCATGCTTGGCGTGCGTCGGGAGGGCATTACTGAGGCCGCTGGGAACCTGCAGCGCGCCGGGTTCATTAGCTACCGCCGCGGCCACATTGTGCTGCTTGATCGGTCCGGACTGGAGGCGCGCGCGTGCGAGTGCTACGGCGTGGTCAAGAAGGAAATGAGCCGTCTGCTGTCCGATGTGCGGCAGCGCCAAGGCGTTTCCACTGGCAATCGGTGACCCCTCGGGCCAACAATGAGGCCATCGACGGTATTCCGCGCAGCCTCCGATTTCGTCCTGGCGCGTAGAGGAACGGTTACCAGGTTGGTGGCGGAAGCGGCAAGGGTATCGTATCAGGGTGACAACTCCCCGTGGAACCACGGCTGCCGCCAACGGGCAAGGTGAGCCGCGGGTGTAATGCCTGGCGAACCGCAACGAACAAAACGGCCTCGCGGGGCCGTTTTGCATTGATGGGTTCGGTGGCGCACAGACTTCCTGTCTTGCGAGGTTCAAGATTCAACATGAAGGAGCGGCTCTTTTCGAATGTTCGGCCACTCATCATTTTCTTGGTCACCTTGATTATGGGAATCAAGCGGACGTAATCCGACCGCTGTTGCTCCCTCTTTTTCACCTGTTCCGGGAGGCACGATGAATACTGAACTGACTGCAAGCCATGGCACCGTCGAAGGCAAGACCGAATCTCTCGTGAAGGATCTCAAGAACGTAGTCGGCGATGCGAATGCCTTGCTGAAGGAGGTGGCCAGCGCCACTACCGAAGGATATGCCGCGGCCCGTACTAAGGTCGAAGGAAGGCTCTTCGAGGCGAAATCCAGACTCGACGATGCGCGACTCGCGGTTGCAACAAAGACCAACGACGCCGCAGGAGTCACCAATGCGTATGTCAGAGAGAACCCCTGGACGGTCCTCGTGGTTGCGGCGGCGACCGGCATCGTCCTCGGCTTTCTCCTCAGTCGCCAATGATTTGGCAATACCGCCTGTCAGGTGAAGAACCTAAGAACTGACCGTCGTCCGAAGCACCCCCCGATACTAATTGTTTATGGAGATGTCACTCATGAAGAAGCAGCTTGGAACTTATCTTTCCGTACTTTTCCTGGCCGTTACGCTGGTGTCAGTCGTGGGCTGCGGGTCCACGCCGAGGCAGGAGGCGACCGGCGAATACATTGACGACAGCGTTATCACCACCAAGGTGAAGACAGCCCTGGTCAATGATCCCGTGACGAAGGCCACCGAGATCAACGTCGAGACCTTCAAGGGCGTAGTTCAGCTGAGCGGCTTCGTGAGTACGCAGGCCGCCATTAACCGGGCAGTTGAGCTGGCACGCGGCGTTAGCGGCGTGAAGTCCGTCAAAAACGACATGCGGCTGAAGTAAGCCTAACTACTCGCGAGATACTCCCGATCTGATATCCGGAAGTGCTCGCGGGGTGCCTTGAGTACAAACCGATGTTTCTCTCTGCGGCGGCAAACACAACTCCTGAATCGGGAGTGTCGGCAGGCACTCAGTCTACTGCGGCACCTGAGCTATCTGCGTCGCTGCCTACAAGCCGAGCGCTCGTGGTCGTGCATGGCGTAGCGCTTGCCATACTTGCTACGGTTGCCGTGGTTTTTGCGCTGGAATGGGCGCAGAGCTTGGTCATTTCCCTGCTGCTCGGAATTCTATTCGCCTATACGCTGAACCCCCTTGTCGTGTGGCTCGAGCGGATCAGGATCCCGCGTGTGGCGGGCACCAGTATTGTGATGGTGGGTGTCGTGGGTGCGCTCGTTCTTGGAACCTATTCGTTGCGTGGGAAGATGCAGACAATACTCGATCAGTTGCCCGAAGCGGCCAGCAAGATATCGGCTGGCCTCGCCAGTCTGGGGAGGGGGCAGGCCAGCACCATGCACAAAGTGCAGACCGCCGCGAGCCAGATTGAAAAGGTGACGAACCAGGCGGCAAACGTGTCTTCGACGTCCAGACAGCCTGCGACGCGTGTCGTCATCGATCCACCCGGTTTCAAGCTCAGCAATTTCCTATGGGCGAGCTCCATGGGGGCTGCAGGGCTAGCAGGTCAGGCAACCATGGTGCTTTTCCTGACTTACTTTCTCCTGTTGTCAGGCGATACGTACAAGAGAAAGCTGGTGCGGCTTGCGGGGCCCTCGCTGTCGAACAGGAAGATAACGGTGCACGTCCTCGATGACATTAATGAATCCATCCAGCGCTACATGTTCATGCTGTTGGCGACCAACATGCTGGTGGGGCTGCTTACCTGGATCGCGTTGCACTGGATAGGACTGGAGAACGCCGGCGCTTTTGCAACTGCCGCGGGTCTGCTCCACATCATCCCGTATGTCGGCCCGGCCGTCACCGCCGCCGGCATTGGCGTTGCGGCTTTCATGCAGTTCGACACCTTTTTGACGGCGCTGCTGGTTGCCGTGGCATCGCTGGCGATCGCCACGTTCGTCGGGTACTTTGTCACCACTTGGATGACCGGCAGGATCGCCCGAATGAATACGGCCGCGGTGTTCGTCTCGCTGCTCTTCTGGGCATGGCTGTGGGGCGTCTGGGGCTTGCTGCTGAGCATTCCGATCACGGTCATCGTGAAAGTGGTGGCGCAGCACGTGGAGCAGCTTGAACCTGTAGCCGAGTTATTGGGGGAGTAATTGTTTCCGCCTTTGTGCCGGCGGGTATTTGCCGCCATCCTGTGTCGTCAAACTGAAGAAAGGTCATTTATGCTTTACACAATCGCCGGTCTTTTGATCATTCTGTGGCTTCTCGGCCTGGTCACTTCCTACACCATGGGGGGATTCATCCACATCCTCATCGTGGTTGCCATCGTCGTAGTTCTGCTGCGGATTATCAGCGGGCGCGAGGTTCTCTGATGGGATCATCCTGGGCATCATTCGAACAAAAGCCTGCTCGCGCCGGCTATTCTGGATTCCCGTTTTCACGGGGATGACGGTGCTCCGCAGGAAAACGCCTGGAGGCCGGTCTGGGCGCGGCCAAGGATGAGGGCGTGGAAAGCAGGGAAACAGGAAACAGAAACAGGAAACAGGGGACAGACCACGGTTTATCTCATTCACCAAGCAATTCCCCCGTTTCTGGCTTCACCGCTCGACGTGGCCTTCCCGACTTTCCGGGCACGGCACGCCGCCCCAAAGTCGTTGATACCTGTGCCGCGAAGGCCGCATTTCCAAGCGCATAATTTCCGTTCGTTGCACGGCGGATTTCATCGACCAGGCCCGGCTCCAATTCGAATCTAAACAATTCACGATACGCCGCTGC
>Ga0100379_10003768_pt1 | contig 13683 bp, 9 predicted proteins | sample CryGeymeta201503_FD_80418 | JGI IMG/M metagenome (GOLD analysis project Ga0100379, IMG submission 80418) | Groundwater microbial communities from Crystal Geyser aquifers in Utah, USA - Crystal Geyser metaG 2015-03 | ecosystem: Environmental > Aquatic > Deep subsurface > Groundwater | place: USA...
ATCTAAAAGGATGTCTCTGAGTTGTTACCAACACATGGAATTTTTGTTGTTGTTTTTATTCTGCATCTTTCCATAACTCCTGCTACTAGACATCCATACTCAAGTCCTTGAAAATTTATCTTTCCATTTATTCTTTCTATATTTTCAATTCTTTATTTTAGCAATTCTCATCAATGATTTATGATGGACCTTCATCATCAGATTCAAAACCAATTTTATAGTCATAGATAGGCTCACTTGATGTCGCAAGAATGATTTGTTGAACTACCCTGCATTATTCCTGAAGTTTTCTTATCGATTCAAACTCAGCTTTAAGATCACTTGTGCAATCCACCTCTGAAGAGAAGTTGATGTACTCCAGCTCTTTGATTTCTTCTTTCTTGATAGGTTATAGTTGAGGTGAATCTGAAGGAATCTCAAAGTTATGAAACAAAGGATCTTCAGATTCCATTGCCATTTGTCTATCGTGAAACTCGAATCTCCTGCTCTCCTCATTGAGAGTGAAGTCTGGACATGGAATTTCATGATGGTCCTCTTCTCTTGGAGACCCAGCTTTGATCCTCATTTTTTCCTACCCGCTCATAATATTAATTTGCAGTGGGTAGTCAGAGAAGAGATATTTATAGTATATCTTGCTAGCAAAAACCCTATTTTTCTGAGCAATACTATCCCATCAAATTTCAATATGAATATTCACAAGATTAAATAAACATCGCTTCAGATCTTTTTCTCGTAGTTTTACTGTGCCTAATCCCTAGTCTTTCCCACTTTTCTTAATTATTCCTCAGTTTTTAGAAAAGTCTGAAAACCTGTATAACCCAGTCTCTCAATCTATTTAAGCCGAACATTGAATGACATTTCTGTTGTGAATTATCGAAACATTGTTATCAAATCGGCTCGTTACGTTTATGATGTTAGAGGTTTGTTTCGAAGCCCACAAGTTGTCTGAGGAACAAGAGATTCAGGTTTCGCCATAAAACGGTATAGGTTGAGAGGAGACCAGAAAAATGATTTCTTTAGCATGCTCATACTATACATCTCAAAGTTTTGATTTGATCCGACTCTTCTGTTATAAATTAAACCTAAGCAGGGTCCCTTTCTGGGTTTAGGATCCGTTGCTTAAAGAGAGTGGCAAGTTGAGCAATTTTTCATAAAAACCATGGTGCCAGCTTTTAGCTATCCATCGACTGGAACTTCTCTAGCCGATCTTTAATCTTCAGTGTACTGAGCACGAAGTTATCCCTTAAGTGCGAGCGCTTTTTTCCGAGCTGTGATTTTCTGTGCTAACTTTTTTTCTTCAGCATCGAGTGCATTGATTTATTTGGCTATCTTTTTGTATAGAGTTTATCGTAAGTCTTCAGCGCTTTTCTCCAATTGCTTGAATCTTTATTGATTATCTTTTAGAGTTGACTCTGTTTGCTTGGCTTCCTTTGATGTCATGTGTATCTATTACGACTATTAACTTATTCACTTTAATGACTGAATTAAATTATCAAACACGCTATGCTATCAAAGGGTCTCAAAAAACAGCTCATCTGCTTGAGGATTTATTGTGCCTTTGCGATTCCTTGTTCGGAATTCTGTAAGCAGAGTTAGTTACTCTGAGAGGGGTATTGAAAGAGGCGTCCTTTAACTCATTTATTAGATGAAGATTTTTCTTGTGATATAGAGTCACAACTTGGCCCTTTTTGCCCTAAATAAGATAAAAAATACTGCTCGTCCGGTTCTTCCAGCTCTCTGAAGATAATCTACTGTGCTTTTGGGGAAATCATAGTTTATAACTCTCTCAAGTTAGGGGATATCGATTCCTCTGGCTCCAAGATCAGTGCTTATCAGCAATTTATTTTGTCCATCTCTGAACAAAGAAAAATTTTGCAGACGAATTGATTTTTGAAGATCAGAATGAAGAGAAAGTGCTTTGATGCCTTCACTTTCCAGAAAATATTATAGTTAGTGAAGACTACGAATCGAACTACAGAAAATAATTGTTTTAGCCTATCTCCTCTGAAAAAGAACATCCAAGAGAGTCTGATGCTTATCAAGCTCCTGACACTGAACAAACTAATGCTTAATATTTTCCAGATTCATGTGAGTCTTTTTGTCAACTAACTCTGTGTAGTCTTTTAGCTCTTTTTTGAGGAGCTCCCTCAAATCTTTTGGATTTGTCGTTCCAGAGAAAACTATCTTTGGTGTGTTGTTTAGCTGCATAGATCTGAGGACTATGTCCTTGATGATATTTTGAAGTTTGGCTGTTTCAAATAGAGTATCAGTTTAGTCAATAACCAACCATTTTAGATTGGTCAAAAATATATTGTTGTTATCCAACTGCCTTTGTAGTTTAACGTTACTTGTGATGAGAACATCCAAGCCATTTTTTATTGCCTGATTTTAGTCATAGAGTGTTCTTCCGACACCTAAACCTTCAACTTTGAGTTTAGCGTGATGAGATATTTGCTTACCGACCTGACGGCACTGCATCACAAGCTATTTTGTTGCAGTAATGACGATTGCTCTTGGCCTTTGAGAAGTTGTTAGTGCTCCTGATCCTTTTTCTTATTGTTTGAGCTATGACATTATTGGAAGCAAATAGGACAGTGTTTTTCCAGATCCTGTGGGAGCTGTAATATGAAAAGGCTTATTAGGAACCCTACTGAGAGCACTGAAGAATGCATATTGGCAAAAAGTAGGAGTATGAATATTCTCAGCTTATAGGTATTTGTAGATCGAGGGGTGGAAGGGGAAGTGGTCAAAAGAAGGAAGCCTCAGCGATTGTTATGAACTGTTTTGATAGTTGATCCTAAAAAATATCTTACTGATGTTTTTCATGTTGATCTTCACTATTTTTTAATTGTAGTGGAATACTATTATCGTCAAGATGAGTAAAAAGTGAATTGAAATCAAAAAGCTTGAAAAAAGATTTATTTTGGATAAATATCAAAGGAGCCTAAGGGTCTGATCATACTTCGATTTCCAAAGCTCGAGTTCTTTGACAGGAACATAAGGTTTAACTTGCTAAAATAGAGGAATTCCATAGTTGGTATGCATGTAGTTCATCTTCTTCAAGTAGTCAAGGTTGTGGCTGTTGATCCATTTCTTGCGAATTGTTAACAATTATGGCTATAATTAGCTGAGACTATACAAGAAAGATAGACCCGCTGCTAGAGAAAATATTCCTAGGTCAATAATGAAGGTTCCAACTCCTATAGATTTTCTGTACGCTGGCAATAAACGCTGAAGACCATGAACTAATCCAATAGTTCCTACCATAGCCACAGACATGTTCCACATGAAACATGAATCCATTTTATACCGAACCTTTTCAAGGTCTTTGTCATTGGGAGATTTTTCATAGATCATCTTGATGTTTTCGATTCTTATTAGCTGATCATCTCCAATAACGTAGCCAACTAACTTCATACCCCAAGTATCGAAAGGCATCTTGTTATTATCTCAATTAAATAGAATATATTCAGGTGGATCAGATAGATAATTCAATTTGGAAAGAGGCTATGAAGAACTCGGAAATAGATAGAGAAAGTGAAAAGAGGATACTTGCCAATGGAGAGTCTGCGAAGTAAAATGAGTGGAATTGGTAGAAACTCGGAGCTAAAAACTGTGGACAAGTGGATGTAACTGAGGATAACGTCGTGGAAGACTCGAGGAATCGTGAATGTTATTTATTGATGAATCAGCCTTTACGTTGGTCTGCCAGCTTTACTCTGATGGTTCTGTCCATAAATCTGCTGCCATTGAGCTGGATAGCTTTCTCAAAATGATCCTTATTTTCACACAGTCCGAATCCTATTCCTTTTGAGAATCCTTTTTCATCCTTGAGAATCCTAACCAAAAACAGATTGACCCCGTTTTCCTTGAAGTATTATTTGAGGGTATTTTATTCCATTTCATAGGGTACACCTCCGATGAATATTTCAAGTTAATGTTTATTCTCCATGGCATATTTCTTCTTTTCTCTCATCAATTTGTACTCTTAACTTTCGGTATCTTCCAAAGGAGGAAGTGTGGTACACTATTACAACTCAATTCCTTTGAACTTTGCTTTGTGCCTCTTCAACTTCTCAGCAATTGTTTCTGCAAGATATCTGAGCTCTTCAGGAATATTGAGAACCACTCCTTTTTAATTTTAATACTTGTGCATTCCTCTAACTTCTTCATAAAGAGCCCGGGGAAATTCTTCTCTCAAGAAGTTCCAAACATATTTAAGGCTGTTGAATTCAACATCCATATTGAGGCGGTAAGTGATGTACCCAGACATTCCCAAATGAAGAGATTTGGGAGGCTATCTTCTCATTTTTTCAAGTTAAAGTAACCTTCCAGCAGCCTCTTAGCAAGACATACCCATATTTTTGATCATTCCCAAGGTTTATGAGGATGGCCTGGGGGCTAATTGAACATCTGATATTAACTATCTTTCGAGTTATAGTTCGGTGGGTCTGCTGTCGGTTTATTAGAAGGTTATTCCAACACTATCTGACAATTTTTTGATGGAGGATGCTACCTCCGCAACAGTGACTATTTTTGCTGAATGAGGATATTTTTACAACTTTATTTTGCCAAATCACTGATTTTGGCATAGAACTCAGGGTCGAAACATTTAGAAGCATTAATAATTCCATCAAATATTTTGCGATCTTCCTCAACATCCATCAGAATGGAACATTTTTTCTGAGTGGTCATTATGATTTCGGCTTTTTGTTTCTTCAACTCGAAAATTGATCTTGGTGAAAACAAGAGTACCTGCTATGTGATGACTAATCAATAATCTTGACTACTCTTTGCAAGCGACATGCTCGTTGGATTGTTGCCAGATGGCTCATCGACTCGCAGATGATGAATATGATGGATGGCCTTGGAGATATTTTGATGCAGAGATTCCAGATAGCATACGGCAAACCAACCGATTTAGTTTCATTCTCCAAGTAGAACTAGTGTCCTGAGTGTAGACTAACTTACGAAATTGGCTGAGATATTTGTAGTGGTTTGGGTTCTGTTGAACTATTCCCTCGGATTAGCCAGATAGTGACCTTTTTCTAGGTTTGCTTCTGCTTCTGCTGCGATCCGAACCTCCACTATGTCTAAGTAAATTGGCACTTACTATCTCTTTCTTTTTTTGTGTTTGCCCATTAATATAAAAATAAAGATATAGATTCATCACTTTATTATCAAGGCCGACCGTTTGGCAGGGAAGTCTGCATGTACCGACGCTCTATCTCCTCTAGACTCTCCTTGGCTTGGATACTCTAAGATTCTCTACTGTCTACGCTTAAATTGTCAGACACTGATGGGACACTTTGATTTCTAGAACGATGGTAAATATTAGAGTTGTTGAAATTCTCTCCTTAATGGTAACTTTCAACTCTACTCTCCACTAAAACTGCTCTGGTGGGTAACCCTAGATTTTGGCTCAACCTGAAATTTTAAGTCCTTTACTCTGATAACAAATTTTACAAATGCCTTATTTTCTGCTTCAACTCTTCGTTGATCTTTTTGCATTTATGGTAGTCGTCCTGAAGATCCAAATATCTTTTTTCTTGCTTACTTCTGCAATCTTCAGTAAGTGAGCTGACCTATTTTTTCCAGTTTCTCTCAGATTTGAAAAATTATTTCTACCCACTCAACCTCCTTGCGTCATCCTGGAGAGATTCAAAGTCTTGGGTCAGATGTTCAAGTTCACGTTGATAGCTGTTAATTTAATGAAGGAGTTGCTCTTATCTCCTTTCGCTCTATTCTATATGTCTTCCATATTCATCGAGCTATTTGTCTTTTTTGGAGAGGTGCTAATACATTTAATTATTGGCATCTTCCAACTGTCTCAAAAATCCCTTGAGTCGAATAGTTTCAGCTCTTTAATTCTCCAATGTCACCTGAAATTCATTATTTAAAATAGTCATGGCTGAGGCTCTTTATTTTTCTTCCTCGTACTAGCGAATCATATCCTTGAGCTTTCTGTCCAGTTCAGCAACTTTGTTTTTACTTCTATCTGCTTATCTCTCACTCTATTTGCTGGAACAAACCAGCAAATTCACTTAGTTTTGCATCTATCTTAACTCCCTCTCCAATGCGTTGTTTCTATCCTGCAGCATCACATTGTTTTATACAAGTCTTTCATTCTGCCTATCCATATTTTGTCTTTCGTCTTAACTTCTGCTTAATTTTCTGGACAAGTCGTTGATCATTTGTTATCTTTATTCAATATTCTTACTGTACTGGTCTATTTCGCTTTCTTTTCGAATTTTGTATTGCCTGAGCTTTTCTCTTTCTTCTGTTTATCTGTCAAGCTCGTCTTGAATCTTATCCTTCTCTTAGTCGATGATAAGGATACTTTGATCCTTCTTTGCAATTATCCGAAGAAGTTATTCATTTCTCTATCTAAGTTATTCGAATTCCCTCTTTGTTTAACTACTTCCCTCAACCTGGAGATGACATCTTTACTGAAGATTCTTCACTTTTTCATGGAGCTATATTTTTCTTTGCTCTAAAGCTTTAATTTGACCAGCCATCATCTTGTTATCCTCAAAAATCTCCCTATTTTTTTATTCACTATTTGCTACAACCGTCTTTAATTTCACGATCTCAGTTTCAAGTTCTTTGTTTATGATCTGTTCAGAATGCAAGATAGCTTTGAACTAATCCAACTCTCCCTATCTGGCCTGAAGTTTTTATCTGAGAAGGAATATCTCACTCTTTGAACTGGAGTCTGCAGAAGACAACATTTGCTTACCGCTTCTCAACTATCTGTTTTACTTCATTAATTATTCCTTTTGAAGTTGGAGAGCTTGTAGATTACGGCTTCCTTCTGCAACGATATTTTGGAATTTTCTTAATTAAGTTTGAGCTTTGTCTCTCTCAATGGCTCTTTGTTCACCCTGTTCTTTCAAAACTTTGAGTTCCTATTCAAAAAGTTTCAACTACCTTTCTTTGATTACTGCCTACTTTCTTAGCTGCTCAATTTTTGATTGCTATTGACGAAGTTAATACTGATTCTTATCTTTTGTTTCGGAAAAGCTGTTTTCTTGATATTCCTTCAGCTGTTTTTCAAGCGAAACATTTACTGCTTCAAGCTCTCTGACTTTCTTGATATTGAGGGTCGACTTTGATGAGATATGCTGAATTTAGGTCTGCAAATCTGAATTTTTCTCTGTCAGGAATTTATTTTTATTGAAAAGCTCTTTAACTTTTAGCTACAACCTAGCCCTTTCACGCTCCTCTTACTCGAATCTATCCTTGGCAAATTTTAGTTAATCAATCTTTTCAGATAACTGTTGTTTTGCCTAAGAATACATCACCTCCATTTTTTATTTCCCAACTCTATCAATTGTTTCAATACTTCGAGCGCTGTTTTCTTACTTTTTCAGCAAAAGAATTTCCTCTCTTGATCTCCTTAACTCTCGTCTTACATCATCGACTTCATCACGAGTAGTTTCGAGTTATGTTTTTAACTGTCGAACTCTCATTTCTGAATCTGCCAACTCTTGCTTTAAAATTTGCTGTAGTTGGTCTGATTATGCTTTCGAATCATCTTTGTTGTCTTTCGTAGCAAATTTGTTATCTTCGATAGTTCTCTCAAGAACTTGAATTTTTATTCTCAGCTTTGAGTTTGAGTCTTCAAGTTATCTTATTTCTCGACTCTTTTTTTCGACCAAAGAAGTGAGCTAAGCAGAATACCTTTCAGATTCATTTGAATTTAAGGAAACAGTGCTTCTTAGCTGAGTATTTTATTTTTCAAGTTGAGAGTTTCTAAGCTCAAGGGATGCAATTTAACTGCTAAGTTTTTTCACCTCTCTCTCATACTCAAGTGTGCTCTCTTCTTGTTTAATTTTAAAGTTATTGACAAGCATGTTGAGGTTGTGTAGACGTTAGTCGTTTTCTCGAGAACCTCCCCTTGACTTAGCCTCTTCAAGTTGTTTTTTGAGAGTCTCTTTTTCTTAGATGAGGTTATTGATGTGTTCTTCAGCATCGATCGAGTTGCTGTTGGTGTTATTCATTTCTTTCATTTTGGTACGCAAATCATGAACCTCTGTCATGTGCTTATATAGATTATTGTAAAGTTGTTGAACCAACTCGAAAGAATCAGGATGCAGAGTTTGTGTACAACCGATGGCATCGAGTTTCTTTCTTAGACCTTCAAATTTTTTGCTGTTCATGATTTAAATTATAAACAGTTTGAATGTATTTCATTTCATCTTTGACCGACAATAAATTTCTCAATAGCTTCTTCAAAACATCTGAGCATTTATTAAATATATCTCTTTTGCTTGTCTATAATAATTCTTTACTAAGCTTTAAGATGCATAGTTAGCACGAAGAAGTCAAATAATAGAGAACCAAATGGAGATGTAAAGAGTGCCACTTTGACAACTACTTTGAATTGGCACTCTGTGAGATCTGCTAAACGAAAAAATCTGAAGATAGACCTGAAAGAATCTAGGAAGAATCCAGGAGCGCAACTATCTTGTGCAGAAACAAGGACTGCAAAGCTGACAACCCTTTGGATGTAGACTACTGTGTGGTGTGTGCTCATCCAATTTTCTAAGAAAAAGAACCTCCTAAAAGAACATCAGAAAAGACCGGAAATCATAAGGATCTTATAAAATGCAAATTTTGCCAACTAGAAAATCACATCTCAAACTACAAATGCCTCAACTGCAATAAACTCCTAATTATATTGCATCAAAACCAAAACATTATCCTGGAGGACTGTTCGGAGCCATTAATAACACCTGTGAACACTGTGGCAACCAGCTCAAAGCGTCACCTTCTTTTGTATTGGGAGTTTCTCAACAATATGACGAATGTTAGTGTCAACTAGTTGACAAAACTTCCACAATAGTTTGCTCTTTTTGTGATCAGAAAGTCAGTAAACCTGATAGACAGTTCCATGCAGATACATGTCCTTAGAGACAGCTATTCTTTAACAAGGAAAAAAATCCTTCTTTTGATCGGTGTTCAGACCTTCAAATAGAAACAATTTTATACATGCACTTGAAATTTGAGCCTATTCACTTCAAATATCAGTCAAAGGTGCTGGCAAAAGTAAGAAAGTTGGGATACACTGAGGAGGATCTTGAAAATTTGCATCACTATATTACAAATTATGCTCCCATTATCGTTCATATGAGAGCCAACAATCACTTTCAACATTTTGTCAAAGATACTCACTACAGAAATGCTTTTGAGATTTCTAACGCAGGAAAGGGTGGCATAGGCGGTCGTAACGAATGGTAGGACAGAATGTTTGATAAAATGCATAAGCACGCTAGCAACTTCGAAAGAGTTAAGTATGGCACAATGAACTTCACCAACGATCCCAAAGGAGTAGCTGTTTGTGCAGGGTATGGGCAATCCTATTTTTTGCTGAAATCGCATGTCCGCAATAGATGTACAATCACAGATATGGATTCTGCCAGTTCAACAGCAACCATTGGCACTTTTAGATTTATCAATAATGTCCTCAATAAACTTTCTGATAATGAGCTGAAAGCTGCATTTGAAGGGTCTAAAGGAAAATAGATGATGTCGAACGTTATTGGAGCATACAAGTAGATCCAAATCCATGGGCCTATTTAGTTTGCAAAAGACATTTAAAGAGTCTACATATGCAAAGCCGAGCTTCAGCATGCTCCTGGAGTTCTAAATATGGTGACATAATTTTGTAAAAAGCATAAACTAGAGTTTGAGACTTTTGATGTGAGGTCTCAAAATGTCGCATATGGATTTCATAATATTTCCAAGCCCACTGAAAGTGATCCCAACCGGATAATCAAAGAAGGAAGCAAGGATGAAGAAAGCTTCATCAAAAAAGACCATAATTATATTCCTGGAAGTAGAGGAGGGAAAAGAAGATGAGAGGTTTTGATTCATGTATTTTTGTCTTTCAATTCATAACTTATTGGATTGATATTTAAATCATAGAATTTATATACTTAACGATATATGGCTACCTTCAAATCCAAAGTTGCTCAGCTCAAAGCCACCCTCTCGCAATAGCAATCGCATCAGTAGCAAAAGCACTGCCACGAATCAATTGTCGTCAAGGAATGTAAAGGAAACAATAAACAGTAACTGTCTCTTCAGCAACCGATTATCATATAGAAAAGGACAGTTCGTAAAGAGGAAAGCGAAATGAAGAGAAGCAAAAACAATATGTCAGCTTATCAGTCTCAGACAAACTTGCATATTCAGACTCAACACCGTAAAAAGGTAGAACCCTGGGTGCCAGTCAATATTCCTCCTCGTGATAAAAAAATTGATATTGAGAGTATGACTGCTCCCAGTCAGAGCAACAGTAATAAAGAAATTGAGATTCAGATTTAGAAAGATGACAAGAACAAATAGTGCCTAAAAAAACTTTTCAAAAAGGTCAAAAAACTTGAAGATTAACTGAAGTAATCAGAGAAAGAAAGAGTAAGGTTGAGTCTTGAACTCGAGAACTATAAAGGAAGATCAAGAACCTGTGGTGAACACTAAAAAATAATCAATCAACTGGAAAAGGATAAATATCGCTTAGAAGTTGACCTTGAGTTACTAAAAAAACTGTTAAAAGAAAGAGATGATGAGAACTTAAAGTTAAACTCTCGAGTTCCAAAGGAAATTATCAAGGAAATCATTGTTTAAAAACCTGTTGAGGTTATTGTTGAGGTTCCTAAGCCTGTGCCTGGACCTGAACGAATCGTTGAAAAAATAGTTGAGGTTCCAAAATATATATAAGTTGAAAAGAAAGTTCCTTTCGAAGTTATCAGGGAAGTAGAAAAATAAGTTATCAAAACAATTGAAGTACCTACCCCAACGATAGTTGAAAAACCAATTTACATCGACAAGCCTATCTATATTGATCGACCAGTGGAAGTATAAAGAGTTGTTGAAATTCCTATTGAAATTCCGGTTGAATATCCTGTCTACATAGACAAGCCTGTGGTCGAGGAAGAGTTTTTGGTTAAAATGAGACACCTCGAAGCTTAATTAGAGGCAGTATTGAAAGATAGGGCTCTGATAGAAAATGAAAACAATGAGCTCAGGATAAAGGTGAGTCAGCTGGCTTAAAATTTGGAAACTTTACGCCGACATAACGAATAGAAAAACAGAGAAGTTGAAGTTCTTCTTCAGAACAGCATCGACTATATGCCTTTCAGTCCCTCCTATCACCACCATCATCAAGACATTTCACAAGGAAGCGTCAAATATTCGATTTCCTCAAATCCGCATCCTCGCGTCATATGATCCATTACCAATATTTTTCTATCCATAACCTCAAGAAATATTTATTGTTTCTATGAATCATTCTTATTCTTCCTCGTTTTCTTCAGTTTTCGAGACCGAGGCTGACAATCCTTTCAAGAGGGCGTTTTCACGAGCTCTCAATTCATTCAACTTGGCATTTTTAGCCTCCAGAGTTTCGTGTACAAACTTCGAAGAAATAAAATGTTCATATTCGGTTGCTTCAGTGTTTTTGAAATCTTTGTCGCCAATGGCAAACAAGGCCAGGGTCAGAAGAAGAACTCCAGCAGTCGCATAGTTTGGAATCGAGTACATGAATCTGCTTTCGAGAGGATCATCACCTGTAATGTATCCCCTTCTGGGAGGTGAGTTGTAAGGTTCATGAGAATCTTCGTGGAACCAAGGGTCATTATAGATGAGTCTTTCGAAAGAGAAGAAAGGTTTATCTCTAATATGCTCAAAGGGATCATCATCAAGAGGAGGCTGGATGGTGTAATTAGTTTCCTGAACTCCATCGATACTGACAAGTCGGGGATTCTAAATTACGTCAGTATTACTGAGTTGTACTTCACCCATGGCTGATCTCTATTGACTTCAACGTGGTAGTCATGATGGTCGTGATGATCGTGGGAGGACCCGAAGGCTGCTCTATTTTTGAAGAGAAGCGAGAGTCGTCTGCTGACAATCCTTGCCAACATAATATGAATAATAATATAACACTGAATTGGAATCATCCCCTTTATCCAATCAATATAATTGCCCTTTTCAAGCATAAGACTACTTTCTTTCAATTGTTGATGAATAATAATAATGATGTAGCAAGCTGTCAACTAAAACCTGATGCTCATCCTCAACTCTTTACTGCTTGGTTTATATGGAGCTACTCTACTGTTTGGTATAGTCAGGGTCATTGTAGCCTATCTAAGAGAGAAACCATTCTTGGTCGGCTTCTTTTCTATTGTCTGTACTATAGCAGCACTTTAACTAGCCATTCAAGTATATCAAGTGGTGATTCTGGCCACAGGAAACGACATATCGATTGTTGTCATCATCGTCATCAATGTCTATGCGATGTGCGTGGAAGCAGCAGCCATTTTCAATCTTTCAGATTTCTGGGGTGAGACATCGGAAATATTGACCAAACAGTCAACTGAATAATAACTAAAAGATAAAACTCACTGGGTTCGTCTTGTCATCCTACTTCTTTGGATTGTGATCTTCTCAGGATATATTGGCTTTGCATACGGAACTGATCAAGTCATCAAGGGAAACTTCTAATACGAAATTATAATTCTAGGTTGTCAGGGGGTCAGCGTTGTCCTTGTATTCGCAGCAAACGTGATCCAGTTTCTTCAAGGCTACAGCGTTTATGCTGCAATCAAAAGATTTCAGTAATGGGTCAGCAGTCTATCTATCCAAAAAACACAAGTATTTCCTTTATTTATTTAGTTCTGTTGTCTGTACCTTACCAGCTCAGTCATCAATCTGTGCCGAGTCTTGTTTCTGATCGCAATAACAATTGTTGTGGAGTTTGCTGAATAGGGCACAAGCAAATATACCTGGCTTCTTATCTATATTTATTCTTGTTCTAATCTTCCTATTTTGATGATATACTTCTTGGGATTTTCGACCAAAGTAGAATCAGTGGCTCAGCCTTCCCTTCTTGAATAGCAAAGAATATCTTCAAACTCTTCAAGAAGCCGTAGATAGACAGAGTTGTCGGCTTCTTCGAAAAGATCCTCAAAGGAATTTTAAAATTGATATACTTAATCTTATTCTATAGATAGTTATTGTTAATCAACTCTGTTGGAACATTTTTAAAAAATATTTTGTTATACTCTGTTTGTCTGGTGTAGACTTTTCCCATTCTTTAAAATGAATGTTTCTGTATCTTTTGTATCCGTGTTTGGCTGCAATAACTCCCTTGATTTCTTAGGAACGAATAGTCCCTATCTTTTCCCCATAAATCTCATGATATGGACCGTTCAAATTAATCAGCATAGAGTTTTCCCATTCATGCTTGTTTTCTACTCTCCAGAAATTTGTGATTCCTTCATATATTTTCAGTTATTCTTGATTGATTTATGGGGCCTCCTCAATGGAAGGGTAGTTCGCAAGTCTCGCAAATGGTTTATTTTCAGTAAAGAGGGTTCCCTTGACAAGAACATCAAACTAATGAATCCCAATAATTTTATTCCTTTCAAACCAGTACCCATTTGCTTGTAGGCCTTTTTGAAATCTGATTTCAAACATACTTTGCCCTCTTCTGTGAAACTTTGGAGATGTATTTTCCAAATGTTACTCTGGAAACAAATTTTATTTGTATGAGTTATAAAACTTTTTAAGTATGTTGCCATACCCAGATTACTTTCCAAAAGGCATCTCTAGTACTTCCAGTAGTTCACATACTATGGCGCTGTGGGCATAATTTTCTTGAGAATCAATCTGAAT
>Ga0100379_10003781_pt1 | contig 13650 bp, 14 predicted proteins | sample CryGeymeta201503_FD_80418 | JGI IMG/M metagenome (GOLD analysis project Ga0100379, IMG submission 80418) | Groundwater microbial communities from Crystal Geyser aquifers in Utah, USA - Crystal Geyser metaG 2015-03 | ecosystem: Environmental > Aquatic > Deep subsurface > Groundwater | place...
CGTAAATTTGACACAAATTTTTTTATAGTATGAACTTCGATAATACAGAAATAGCTTTTGCTGATAAAACCAATGCAGACTTAAAAAAAAGCTATTGGCTTTTTAAAATAATTGGGTGGAGTTGGTTGATAAAAATTGGACCAACAGTATTGAAAATTTTCATGCCTTTTTATTTTCCAATTCCAATTATCAAAGCAACTATTTTTAAGCAATTTTGCGGAGGAGAAAGTATAGAAGACTGTGAAACAACAATTTCAGAATTAGCTAATAAAAATGTTAAAACAATTTTAGATTATTCGGTTGAGGGAAAACAACAAGAAGAAGTTTTTGAGGAAAATTTACAAGAAGCATTAAGAACAATTCAAAAAGCAAAACAACATCCTTTCATTCCTTTTTCAGTGATAAAACTTACAGGGTTTGCTCGGTTTGAGTTACTTCAAAAAATGAATGATAAAAAACAATTATCGGAAAAAGAAATTGCAGAATTTGAAAAAGTTAAAAATAGAGTTAACATTTTATGTGAAACTGCTTTTAATTCAGAAGTGCCTTTGTTTATTGATGCAGAAGAAACATGGATTCAAGATCCAATAGATATGCTTGTGTTGGAAATGATGCAAAAATACAACAAACAAAAAGCAATAGTTTACAATACCGTACAACTCTATCGTTGGGATAGACTTACTTATTTTAAGCATTTATTGGAAATAGCAGAAAAAGAAAACTTTTTTATAGGAATGAAATTGGTTAGAGGAGCTTATGTTGAAAAAGAACGAGAGAGAGCTATCAATATGAATTATAAAGACCCTATCCAAAAAACAAAAGAGGATACGGACAAAGATTTTAATTTAGCACTAAAATTTTGCGTAGAAAACATTAATCGTATTTCGTTTTGTTGTGGTACGCACAATGAAGAAAGTTCTCAATATTTAATTGATTTAATGAAACAACATCAGTTAGCTATTAATGACTCAAGAATATACTTCGCACAACTCTTGGGCATGAGCAACCACATTAGCATAAATTTAGCAAAAGCCAATTTTAATGTAGCTAAATACGTTCCTTATGGACCAGTAAAAGATGTAACCCCTTATTTAATAAGAAGAGCCGAAGAAAATACTTCTATTGCCGGGCAAACTGGAAGAGAGCTACAATTGATATTAAAAGAATTGGAGAGAAGAAAGTGAAAACTTACTTTTTAATTAGTTTTTCTAATCTTCTTAGTAAATTTACTTTCTAACTCTAAATCAATAGTCATGATAATTTCTAAATATACACTGTTTATTGCACTAATAATTTTATTGTTCACAGCTTGCAATAATACTACTGAAAACACACCTAAAGAGAAAGTTTCTACAGATAATACTACTGAAACAACAAAGGTTTTCATTGAAAATGAAGAAGGAATTCTTGAAGAAGAAGAAGTTCCTGTTTCAGAAGATGATTCCGTTCAGGTGCAAGACCCAAAAACAGGTGAGTGGGTTAAAATGACAATGAAAGAGGCACAAGCTTTAGTAGAAAATAAAAAATAAATTATTCTTAGGTATTCCATTTTTTTTCAATATATTTTAATTTTCGTTCACTATTTTTATGATTAAGAATTGTATCTTTGTTCATTAAAAATTTAGACTCAACAAAATTGATATATAATTATGGGATGTAGTGGATGTAGTACAGGAAGAGGATGTTCATCAGGTGGATGTGGCTCTTCAAGTGGAGGTGGTTGTAGTAGTAGTGGTTCATGCAGCAACTATAAATTAGCCGTAACCGATTGGTTAAAAGACATTGCATTACCTACAGGACAAGAAGAATTTGATTGCCTCGAAATACGTTTTAAAAACAACAGAAAAGAATTTTATAGGAACACAGGTAAATTAAGTCTGAACATGGGTGATATTGTAGTTGTTGAAGCAGCTCCTGGTTTTGATGTTGGAACAGTATCACTTGCAGGAGAATTGGTAAAAAAACAAATGCGAAAACATAAAGTAGCTTTTGATTCAGAAGAAATCCTTAAAATCATTCGTTTAGCCACTAAATCAGATGTTGAAAAATGGTTAGTAGCTCAAGAACGAGAAGTGGATACCATGTATAAAGCAAGAACTATTGCTATTGCACTTGGATTACAGATGAAAATAAGCGATGTAGAATATCAAGGTGACAATACCAAAGCAATTTTTTACTATACAGCCGAAACAAGAGTAGATTTCAGAGAATTAATAAAACGCTTAGCCGAAGAATTTAAGGTGAGGATTGAAATGAAGCAAATTGGCGTGCGTCAAGAAGCTAGTAAATTGGGAGGAATTGGCTCTTGTGGTCGAGAATTGTGTTGTTCTACTTGGCTTACCGATTTTCGTTCTGTTTCAACTTCGGCAGCTCGTTACCAACAACTTTCATTAAATCCAGAAAAATTAGCAGGACAATGTGGTAAATTGAAATGTTGTTTAAATTATGAATTAGACAGCTATACCGATGCGTTGAAAGATTTTCCAGATACAAGTATCAATTTAAAAACTAAAACTGGAGAAGCCTTTTTTAGAAAAATGGATATTTTTAGCAAAACACTATGGTATTCATATAAGAGCGATACTGTTCGTTTTATAGAACTTAAATTAGAACGAGTAAACGAAATTATTGCCCTCAATAAAAAAGATGAAAAACCAGATGATTTAGTTGCTTTTGTTGAAGAGAAAATTGTTGTTAAACAACCTAATTATGAAAATGTAGTTGGGCAAGATAGCCTCACACGTTTTGATAAACAAAAAGGAAATAACAACAACAGAAATAAAAGAAAGAAAAAACGAAAAAACTTTCCGCCAAAAACGAATTAATGTAGGAATAAAGAGTTAGTATGTATTGTCAGTTCGAGTAGGTAATATGGAGCGATAGCGGAATATTGCCGTATCGAGAACAAATTTGAAATAGGTACTTTTAACTATTAACCTTCTACATAAAAATTGATAAAAATGACCAAGTTAATAGCATCATTATTTATAGTTGCAGTTCTACTTTCATGCAACTCAAATGTTGTGTATGATGAATATATTAACATAGAAAAAGAAAACTGGAAAAAAGAAAATATTGCTACGTTTGAATTTGATGCTGTAGATACACTTACAGCCCATAATTTTTATATTAATGTTAGAAATAAAGGAGAATATCCATACAATAACTTGTATTTGTTTGTAACCATTAATGGTCCAGAAGGTAATTTTTCAAGAGATACTGTAAATTGTATTTTGGCTGATGATAGAGGAAAGTGGAAAGGAAAAGGTTGGGGAGATTTGTGGGATTATCAACAACCCTATTTAGGAAATGTGAAATTTGCAAAAAAAGGAAAATATATTGTTTCCTATGAGCAAGCAATGCGTGTAGAAGATGGATTAAAAGGCATTTCTGACATTGGATTAAAAATTGTGAAGGTAAAGTAAGGAGTTAGTAATTAGGTGCTAGTAATTAGTAATTAGTAGTTAGATTTAAGATAAGAAAAGACTCTACAAGAAAAAATTAAAAAACTCTGTGATCCTTGTGTCTCTGTGGCAGAAAAAAATAAGAAATAGTGAATAATTTATAAAATGACCAAACAAGCAATATTTTCCTTTTCTATTTCACTCTTTTTTTTCATTTCTTTAAATGCTCAACAAAAAACAAAAGAAAGTATTTACAAAACAGAATATGAGGATGTAACAAGAAATTCTTATAACAAAATACTAATAAATTTATCTAAAGAACAACCACCAAAACACATTAACTACAAAGGAATTCCGATAACCACCAATGATTCAACTTTTAAATTTAATGGAAAACAGATAGATGAAAGTTTTCCAACACAATTTGCTGAAAATCATTATTTACCTTACTATTTCTCTACCAAATCGTATAAACTTCCAACTGCTTTTAGCTTGTTGAAATATTACCAATCGATTATAGATTCTAATTTAGTTTATAATGAGTTACCTCAAGAATTAAGCCTTATTCCTTTAGTTTGTTCTGCATTTAACCCCTTTTCGACCAATGGAATAGGAGGGGAAGGTTTTTGGCATTTATATTATCCACAAGCAATTAAATATGGATTAAGGGTTGATGAAAACATAGACGAACGTAAAGATTTTAAAAAATCTACTCAAGCAGCAATTCGTTATTTAAAAGATTTACACGAATTATTTAATGATTGGGAACTGACACTGGCAGCTTATTCAAGTGGTGTTGTTAATGTGAAAAAAGCAATACTAAGAACCAAAGAAAATAATTACAAAACAATTTACTCACGACTTCCAACTCAAACAAATGACTTTGTTAATGCTTATGTTGCTATGTTATATCTGTCTTATTATGATGATTTTGAAGCGGTGCAACTAAATCCTATTTTTGATGCAGATACTATTTTTGTAACTAAAAAATTAGAATTAAAAGCGGTGGAAGATGTGTTAAAAGCAGATATAGAAACCATTCTCTTTTTAAATCCCCAACTTATTCAAAAAACAATTCCAAAAAATACTATTGTAAAATTTACAACAAAACTTAAAACACAATTTTTAGCACAAAAAGACAGTATCTATTTTTACCAAGATTCCATACTTAATCAACCAAAACCTAAAGAAAAAATTGATACAATACCAGCCATTGAGGAAGGAGAGTTTATTGTTTATAATATAAAATCAGGTGATGTGTTAGGGCTAATTGCTGAAAAACACAACGTAACCGTAACCCAGTTACAAAGTTGGAATAACTTATCTGGAACTCGAATAGATATTGGTCAGCAATTGAAAATATATGGAACCGAATTTAAACAAGAAGCAGCACCAGAGCCTATTGCAGAAAAAGATAGTTTACCAAAACAAACAACACCTTCACAAACAGAAACAAGACCATCAACATCTTCTTATTCTGAAATTTATATAGTTAAATCGGGAGACAATTTATGGATAATTGCTAAGAAATTTTCAGGAATTTCGGCTGAAGACATTATGAAATTTAATAATATTGATGCAAACTTAAAAATAGGACAAGAATTAAAAATACCGAACAAATAACATCTATAGAAAAAAAAGTTTCGCCAAAAACCACACTATTTTTTTTGCTAGCAACCATGATATTGTTGCTAGTTGTTATGTTTTTATTTCCTGAAAAAGGCATACAAATGGGTAGTTATAAATTGCAATTTCCAACTCCAGCTGAGTTTTTTGGAACAGCAAATGAGAATGATAGTATAGAAAATTTAGAAAAAGACCTTGCCAATATTTTTGATTCCACAGAAATAGCACAATTAAGTGTTATAGATTCTGCCTTAATAAAACATCGATTAGATTCCTTGCATAACTTTCGTAAAAACTTTCAAGTTTCTGATAAATCAAAGCCAGCCTTACATCGTTTTTTTGATGCAATAGACAATGCTACAAAAAAGAAAGTTCGCATTATGCACTATGGCGACTCTCAAATTGAAGTTGATAGAATCACTTCTTATGTTAGAAATGAGTTTCAAAAAAAGTTTGGAGGAAACGGTGCTGGTTTATTTCCTGTGGTTGATATTGCTCCAAAAATGAGCGTAAATATTGCCTATTCAGAAAATTGGAAACGCTACCCTGGTTTCGGGCTAAAAGATTCAACCGTTAAACACAATAAATATGGTCCTTTAATTAGTATGAGTAGGTTTTCCCCAATACCAAACACTACTATTTTTACTGAAGACAGCACAAATTATGAAGCCTGGATTACCATAAACAAACCCAAAGGGTCTTATTCTCAAACAAAGAGTTACTCAATGTTAAGGATTTTGTTAAGTAATGCACTAGTTCCTGTATCCTATAAAATTTTTACAGATAATGTTATAGCTAAAGAAGGAATAATTCCACCTAATTCGCCATTTATTGAATTAAAAACAACTTTCGATAAAACACCTGAAGAAATTAAAATTACCTTTAGTGGAAAAGATAGTCCCGATGTTTATGGCATTTCTATAGAAGGAAAAACTGGTATTGTTATGGACAACATTCCACTCAGAGGCTCATCGGGTACTGTGTTTAGTAAATTAGATAAAACATTAATGGCAAATGCTTATGCCAATCTTTCGCCCGATTTAATTATTTTGCAATTTGGAGGAAATGTAATGCCTTATATCAAATCGGAAAAAGAATGTTTGGATTATGGAAATTGGTTTAAATCTCAAATTTATTTTTTAAAGAAACTAAACCCAAAAACTGCATTTATAGTCATTGGACCAAGTGATATGTCTATCAAAGAAAAAACAGATTATATTACTTATCCATTTTTAGAAAATGTGAGAGACGCACTCAAAGAAGCAGCACTTAGTACCGATTGTGTGTTTTGGGATATGTATGAAGTAATGGGAGGAAAAAATTCGATGCCTAAATGGGTAAATGCTGAGCCAGCTTTGGCAGCATCCGATTACACTCATTTTACGCCCGAAGGAGCCAAAAAAGTAGCTGAAGAATTTTATAAAAAAATAGTAGAAATGTATGTGGAATATAAATTGGGAGATGTGAAAATGTAACAATGAATCAATATGAAATGTAACAATATCTAAATGTGAGAATGTGGAGATTACTCCTAGCTTTATGAACTTTACAAAATAAAATAACCCAATGAGTAACTATTTAATAAGAATAACATTTTTAATCTTTCTGATTCATTCACAATTAGTGAAAGCCCAATCAAACCCACATATATTGCCTCAATATGATATTGTGCAATATGATTCCAATTATATTCATTATTATAACGATAGTGCAAATTTCAATACGTTTTATAGCAAGTTAGATACCTTAATTGCTGAAGGCAGAGGCAAATTAAACATCATGCAAATTGGTGGTTCTCACATTCAGGCAGATGTTTGGTCGGATCAATTGCGAAAAAATTTCCAACAACTTTCACCTAATCTTAATGGTGGAAGAGGTTTTTTATTTCCATATAAGTTAGCAAAAACAAACAACCCTTATTATTATGATGTTAGTTATACAGGCGAATGGAACGGATATAGAAATTCAGTAAGTAAACATAAAGCTATTTGGGGCGTTTCTGGTATAACAGCCTCAACAACCGATAGTGTTGCTTCGTTTAAAATAAATTTTAGAGGAGATAATACACCTTTTTATGATTTTAAACGCATTAAGATTTTTTACAATATAGACTCATCTTCAAACTATTGTTTACAACTACTCTCCGATTCGGTGGTTTTTATTAGTACCAATTATGAAGTAGGTTATACTGTTTTTGAATTAGCAAACAATGCTAACATGCTGGAATTTTTAATTTATAAAACAGACACAACAAAAAATCAATTTGATTTGTATGGAATAAGCATTGAAAACGATGATCCTGGAATTGTTTATAATGCAATTGGTGTGAACGGAGCAAGTACATCAAGCTACCTTAGATGTACTTTGTTTGAGCAACATTTACAAGCTATTCCTCCCGATTTAGTTATCTTTTGCATAGGAATTAATGATGCTTATGACCCTGGTTTTTGTAAATTATGTTATGAAAATAATTACGATACATTAGTAACTTGGATAAAAAATGTTAATCCAAACGCTAATTTTTTATTTGTTACCAATAATGATAGTTATTATAAAAAAAAATATCCCAACAAAAGAGCTGAAATTGCCCGAGAAGTAATGATTAATTTAGCAACTAAACATCATGCGGCAATGTGGGATATGTATAATGTTATGGGAGGTTTAGGCTCTATAAAAATATGGCAAAAAAACGGATTGGCAAAAACAGATAAAATTCACTTAACTACTGATGGTTATAAATTGATGGGAGATTTAATGTTTGCAGCACTCATGAAAGATTATACAACCTATTTTAAACACAATCAATAATAAAAAAATAAATTATGGAATACAGAAGACTAGGAAAATCAGGATTACAATTAAGTGAACTATCATTAGGCAGTTGGTTAACTTTTGGAAAGCAAATAGGAAATAACATTGCTGAAGATTTAATGAAATTGGCTTACGATAATGGTGTAAACTTTTTTGACAATGCAGAAATTTATGCTCGTGGCGAATCTGAAATTGTAATGGGAAAGATTCTTAAAAAAATGAAATGGGATAGAGATTCTTATGTAGTATCAAGTAAAGTTTTTTTTGGATATAGAGGGACAGAAAACACCAAACCAAATCAAAATGGATTGAGCAGAAAACATGTTTTTGAAGCTTGCCACCAAGCCTTAGAGAGATTGCAAGTAGATTATTTAGATTTGTTTTTTTGCCATCGACCCGATAAAAATACACCCATTGAAGAAACCGTTTGGTCTATGCATAATTTAATTACGCAAGGTAAAATTTTATATTGGGGAACATCTGAGTGGAGTGCTCAAGAAATTATGGAGGCTCACATGGTGGCTAAACAATACAATTTAATTGGACCAACTATGGAGCAACCACAATACAATATGTTGCACAGACAAAAAGTAGAAGTGGAATTTAGTCAGATATACAAAACAGTTGGTTTAGGAACAACTATTTGGTCGCCATTGGCATCAGGAGTGTTAACGGGAAAATACAATCAAAAATCGCAACCAAAAGACACACGTTTGGTTATGGAAGGTATGGATTGGTTAAAAGATTCAGTGGTTACCAAAGAAAATTTAGACAAAGTAGCTCAATTGGAGAAAATTGCTAAAAAACTAGGATTAAGTCTTCCGGTATTGGCAATTACATGGTGTTTAAAAAATGAAAATGTAAGTACAGTAATGTTGGGAGCAAGCAAGTTAAGTCAGCTAGAAGAAAACTTTAAAGCTATTGAAGCAAAAGCAAAGCTAACCCCAGAAGTAATGGATGAAATTGAAAAAGCGTTGAATAATAAACCAGTTTATCCTGTTTTTTAAGTAAGTGGGAGGGTATAGCTACTGAAATATACATTTTTTATAAGAAATTGGGGTTCTTCCCAATAACTATCACCTCCCGATAAGTATCGGGGGAGATATCTTGTTGGTTAGGAATTGTGATTCTTAATGGGGTGTATAGGTTAAAGAATAAGAAGATTTAACAATATCTCTTTTATTTTAGTTAATGAATTGTTGCTGTTTCACGGTCTCGACTTCGTTTTTTAGTACTGTTTTACAACAGCACAAAAAACATTGCTTGAAATGACAAAGTGAAAGAATAAAAAATATTGCTTATTATGACATTACAACTAAAAATAGTAAAGGATGTTTGTTATTTTTTACAACTTCCACATAAAAATGCTTAATTTAGACTTTTAACAAATTAAAAAAACTAACAATTATGGAAAAACCTACAATAGTTCAAAAATCACCTTATGTAAAAGAAGAAAAAGCAGGTAAATATGCATGGTGTGCCTGTGGAAAAAGTGCTAATCAACCTTATTGTGATGGGAAACATAAAGGTTCTTCATTTTCGCCAATAGTCGAAGTTCTTAATGAAGATAAAAAAGTTGCTTGGTGTGGATGTAAAAATTCATCAAAAGGAGCTTTTTGCGATGGAACACATTCAAAACTTTAAAAAAATATACTCAACACAAAGCTCTCAAAATTAAAATTGAAGGATTTTTTAACATTGTTTTTGGATAAGCTTATTTTTTCTACCTTAGCACACCAAATTTTAGCAAAAGAATGTCAGAACAAAAATTAATTGATGTAGAACAAATTATTGCGAGTAAAAACCCAAAAATCTTAAAGTGGTTGCCAACATTTATTATTAATTACCTAAAAAGAACCATTCATCAAGATGATATTAATACTATTTTAATTGAAAACAAAAGTAAATTTGATTATGATTTTGCACACGATATTATTGAACGATTTCATATTAAAATAGAAGTAATAGGAATAGAAAATATCCCAAAATTAGGTGGATGCATATTGGCTTCTAACCATCCACTTGGAGGAATTGATGCGTTGGCTATAGTTACTTCATTAAAAGATTATAGAAGAGATTTGAAATTTGTGGTTAATGATATTTTACTCCATTTAAAAAACCTTAATGGATTGTTTGTAGGGGTTAATAAACATGGTAGTAATTCAAAAGAATCATTAAATAGTGTTAACGAACTTTTTTCTTCAGACAGAGCTGTTTTTGTTTTTCCAGCAGGGTTGGTAAGCCGAAAATCAAATGGAAAAGTGAGAGATTTAGAGTGGAAAAAAACTTTTATTACACAAGCAAAAAAACATCAAAAAAATATTATCCCTTTAAGGGTTGATGGTGAATTATCATCTTTTTTTTATAGATTAGCAGCCATTAGAAAATTTTTAGGAATTAAAGCCAATATAGAAATGCTATTTTTAGCTCAAGAAACATTTAAACAACAAAATAAAACAATAAAAATTATTTTTGGAAAACCAATTCCATATCAAACTTTTGATAAAACAAAAAATGATAAAGAATGGGCAGAATGGGTAAAAGAGCAAGTATATGAATTGTGAAATTAGAGATTATCCTTCTAATAACAAATAACAAATAACAAATGCCGAAAAAACAAGAATTTTCAATTCTTTATTTTTTCGAGCATCCTCGAAATATTAATCCGCCTGAGGCGGATATATTTCGGGATAACAAAATACAAATAACTATTAACCTTATAAACTAACTATGTTAGCACCTATAGATAGAAAATTAATAGAGCAAGAACTTAATTCTGAACGCTTTGTAAAAAAAACAAACAAGGGAGATAATGATATTTATATTATTAATTATCATAATGCTCCAAACGTACTTCAAGAAATAGGACGATTGAGAGAACTATCTTTTTCAATGGCAGGAGGAGGAACAGGACAGGACGTTGATTTAGATGAGTTTGATATTTCGAAAAATTGCTACGAACAACTCATTGTTTATGACAGAGAAGAACAAGAAATTGTGAGTGGTTATCGTTTTATTGATTGTGCCAAAACAATTTTACCAGATGGGGAAATTGAATTATCTACACGTCATTATTTTAATTTTTCAAAGAAATTCATTAAAGAATATTTGCCTTATACCATTGAATTGGGTCGCTCATGGGTGCAACCTAAATATCAGGCAGGTGGTGATGGTGCTCGAAAAGGAATTTTTGCCTTAGATAACCTTTGGGATGGATTAGGCTCAATTATTATTCGATATCCACACATGAAATATTTTTTTGGAAAAGTTACTATGTATTCAAGCTACAACAAACAAGCAAGAAATGCACTGTTGTATTTTATGAACTCTTATTTTCCTGACTTAGAGAATTTGGTAACTCCAATTCACCCCATTGAAATAAAATCTGATTTGAAAGAAATTAAAAAACTAATTAGAGATAAAAATTTTGATGATGGATTAAAAGCCCTTTATCAATACCTAAAAACCTATGGAGAATCAGTTCCTCCATTAATTAATACCTACATGAAAATTTCTGATACCATGAAATCTTTTGGAACAGCTTTAAATCCTGATTTTGGAGGTGTAGAAGAAACTGGAATTTTGGTAATTGTTGATGATATTTATCCCGAAAAAAAAGAAAGACACATTAAGTGAAACTTAAAGAAATTAGCCAAGAATACACGAATGAAAAGCTAAGATATTCGTTTGTCCCGACAGCTGTTTGGATGGTAACTATTAATTGAAGTTGTTTAAAGTCCAAATGTAAGAATGAAAATGAATTATTTTCTTACAATACGAGGCATTTTTTATCTGGCTGCTCGAAGTAACAGTTTTTTTATAACGCACTTAATTTTTGACGAAGCATAAACTCAATTTGAGAATTTACTCGTAGCAATGTTTCTGTTAATTCTTTGCTTTCTTTTCGTAAACAATACAGTTCATAAGACTCGTTAATCAATTTTTTCATATACTCAGTTTCCCAAGGTTTTTGAATGTACTTATAAATCTGTCCTTTATTAACAGCATCAATCACTGCGTCAATATCAGAATAACCTGTAACCAAAATCCGTATAGGATCGGGATATTTTTCAATAATTGATTCTAAAAATTCCACACCTGTTTTCTCTGGCATACGTTGATCCGTAAGAACAATTTCAATATCGTTTTTAGCCAAAATTTCTTCACCTTTTTTTGCAGAATTTGCTGTGTGAATTGTGAAAAATCGTCTAAAAGTAGCCTTGAATGAAGCTAAATTTTCCTTTTCATCATCAATATAAAGTACATTTATTTTTGATTTTTGAATTTTATTAGAAGTTTTCATTTTATTTTTTTTTATAAAATTAGTAAATTTAATTTAGATTAAAAACATAGGTAATTTTACTTATAAAATTTGCAAATTTTACTTATAAAATAGTGCTATATAAATTCGTAATATTAAATACTAAAACGCAACAATTCTTTTATTTATTTAATTATGCAATTTACAGAACGAATTAAAAAACTTAAAATAACTGATAATCATTTATTTAATACAGTTGTTAAACCAATTTTTTTTAAATTAACAGATTCAGTTGAAAGACAAAAATTAGAACAATTAGTTGACAGTCAATCTCAAATCTGCATTTTGGATGAAATTGAAAGTCAACTTCAGGAATTAATAAAATTACGTTATCCAAAAATTAAATTTACCTCCGATGAATTGAAAAATAAAATTTCAGAATATCTAAATAATCAACCCATAGAAGAATATGGAGTTTGGGTATATTATCCATGGAAAAATACATTAGTACATTTGTTAGATGAAGCCGAATTTGTAGAAGTAAGAACGAATAGAAATCAATATAAAATTACGCCCGAAGAAGAAATTACATTAGGCACAAAAAAAATTGGAATTATTGGGCTTTCTGTCGGGAAAGCCATTGCAATGACAATTGCTTTAGAACGTATTTGTGGAGAATTGGTATTGGCAGATTTTGATGTGATTGAACTTTCAAATTTAAACAGAATACAAACAGGCGTTCATCATTTTAATGTAAAAAAAACAGTAGTTGTAGCCCGAGAAATTGCCGAAATTGACCCTTACCTTAAAGTTACGTGCTATCATGATGGACTCACAGATGAAAACATAACTGATTTTTTTACTAAAGACGGAAAATTAGATATTTGTATAGAAGTTTGCGATGGGTTAACCACCAAAATTGAAGCACGGCAAAAAGCCAAAGCATTGAAAATTCCTGTGGTGATGAACTCAAGTGATAGGGGAACTACAGATATTGAACGCTATGATTTGAATCCCGATTTGCCATTGCTTCACGGATTGATAGATCATTTAGATTTATCCTTAGTAAAACAAGCAAAAACAAATGAAGAGAAAGTAAAGTACTTGCTTCCGATGTTAGGAACAGAAACTTCTTCAACAAGATTAATATCCTCCATGCATGAAATAAATAAAACGATTTCAACATGGCCTCAATTGGCATCAGGAGTTGTTTTTGGAGGAGGAATTTGTACGGATGTGTGTAGAAGAATTTTGTTGAACCAATTTACCAATTCAGGAAGATATTTTGTTGATATTGAAGAACAAATCAATGATACAATTCAAGATTATATTTCAATTAAAAAATTATAATTACAAGAAACAAATATTTTTTTTACGAAAATTTTAAGCTTAATAAATTAGCTATCAAACCTATGAACGGAATTAAACATGAATATAAAGTTATTGCATTTAGATCAGTTGATGAACCTAAATTATGTTTGAGCTATATTAAAGGACATGTAAAAGTTCTAACCGATTATGGGATTGCAAACATTACATCTAATAATA
>Ga0100379_10003788_pt1 | contig 13619 bp, 20 predicted proteins | sample CryGeymeta201503_FD_80418 | JGI IMG/M metagenome (GOLD analysis project Ga0100379, IMG submission 80418) | Groundwater microbial communities from Crystal Geyser aquifers in Utah, USA - Crystal Geyser metaG 2015-03 | ecosystem: Environmental > Aquatic > Deep subsurface > Groundwater | place...
CCCTACATCCCTTGAGATACTCAGACTCATCAGAGATTTCGATTTCTAAATTGAATAGTATGAGCTGGTCCTACCTGAAGAGGTCTTCAAAAGCTACAGAAAACAACTAGAGCAAAGATACGGATCAAGAATCAATTAAGAGCAAAACAGGCAGATCGTGGTGTCAAGCGAACTATCAAAAAACATGAAAAAAATAGTGACAGAAAGAGGTAACGAAAAACGTACAAAAAAGGCGAAATTTATTAGTTTTGAGAGGGACCTCAGAATAATGTACATGAAGGCTGTCTTCAACTGCTATAATGAATTGATAATTGAGACAAAAACTCTCAAAAGTTGCATGCACGGACGCAGCTCCATCGGACCTGGTGAGCTGACACTAGCTTTGAAATAATACAACGATGGATGTAGTTAATAGCAAGCCTAAGAATTGATGAATGAGTCCAAAGAAAAAGTTCTGGATTTGTTAAAAAATAAGTGCATCATTCCAGAGTTCAAAAACCACAGATAGTTATAATTGTTTCAGAGGCAGATGACTAACGTGGTTATTCGTGACATGAACGACAACGAGCACAAATGGATCAATTATATGGACGAGATCCTCTAAATCTGGCAAGACCTTTCTCTCTGGCTATCTGACATCCTCATTCATTAGGCCTCAAAATAATTCCTTTAGGTTCTTTCCTGATAATTTATATTTTCTTCGTGCTACTACACCCATGATTGAATTTATGTGCCTGGAGTTGGATATCTTTATATTAATTAAAATCATCAATGAGCACCTATACAGATTGGGCTGAGGTCTTCTACAACATTTCTCCCTGCAGTTGGGCATACGTTGGTATCGGATTGGCACTCGGAGCCAGTGTCGTTGGAGCAGCATGGTAAGAGTGATACTAAAACAGGGGAATCTATATCGCTGGCGCAAGTATCTTGGGTGCAGCCGTCAAGGCTCCCAGAATCAGATCTAAGAATTTGGTCAGGTATGTCCATCTCTATGTAGCGTCATTTTCTGTGAGGCTGTCGCCATTTACGGTGTCATCATGGCCATCATTCTTCAAGGAAAAATCGGAGATCAATGCTCTCTTTGTTAAGATTGGGGACAGTGCGCATTCGCAGGGTACTCGCTCTTCTGGACCGGAATATCCGTAGGCTTCAGCAATCTCTTCTGTGGGTATAAAATCCCTTAATGTTTAGAATATGCGTTGGTGTATCAGGATCAGGATGCGCTATCGCTGATGCTCAGAATCCCGACTCTTTCGTGAAAATTTTGGTCGTTGAAATTTTTGGAAGTGCCTTGGGTCTATTCGGTGTCATTGTGGGAATCATTCAATGCGGAGAGGGCACTTTTCCCAAATCATGAGTCAGTGATCCAACTACATCAATCATGTCATATCATCTATCAAATTCACTCTCAAGTATAAAAATCATTTCTTATTCTGGCTGCCGAGTGTAGGAGAAGGACTACTCGCTCCCTTCAGCTCGACACCTTCGAAATAAGAATGTTTCAGGGCTAACTTCGCGCTGATACGTTGATTTGGATTAGCTGCCAGCATCTTCCGCAAGAGGTCCATAGCTTTTGGGTCTATGTTTGTGTAGATCTGTTTGGAAAGGTCAAATGCCATTTATTTATTTTTTTTGTAGACTTCATCGTATTTGCTTCCCTAGAAAAGAGGTTTCTTGACAAGGAGGATATGGAAGATGACTCCTAGTGAAAACATGTCGCATTCTGGTTCCACATGACTGCTCTAAGTTAGAGTTACAATCTATGGTGCCACATATCCAGGGGTTCCACAACGGTAGTAGAGATATTTTTCCTGATCGACATTGGAAGCTAGCCCGAAATCACCAATAACAGGCTCAAATGTGTCAGTGCTTCTCAGCATGATGTTCTCAGGTTTGAGATCACGATGCATGATCCGATTCTGGTGCATCTTGGATAGTCCAGAAACAAGAAAATACATACACAGTTGTACTTAGGCAGCAGTGAATTGACCGTTTTGTTCTTGAAGTCGACTGAATAACTGTCCACCTGTCAGCAGTTCCAACACGACATAGATAGAGTTGTCAGATTAGTACACTGCCTCTAATTTAAGCAAATTGTCATGAGGTTCTTTGCTCAGTGTCCGCATGATGGACAGTTAATTGATGAGCCCGTCTTTGCCTTTGGGAGTTGAGAAGCAGGTATTTTTGGAGAAAGCTTTGACTGCGCACTTCCTTCCGTCTTATAGACATTCTACTTCATACACTGTAGCGAAGTTGCCTTTTCCTAGTTTGCGGATTGGTCTGAACCTTTCGTGGAAACCTTTCTGGTGCAATTAGCGACCCAAGTGTTTCACCCATTTTTAAACCACAGAGCTCAGTCCATAAAACGATTGCTCTTCATCTTAGTCAGTGTAAAGTCGGAAACCGATCTTGGGAGATTTTATATTTTTCTGTATGATGAAAAAAGTACGGGGTTTTGATGGATGACCTAAAATTTGAGGTCGAATGTCAATGAAACATAATAATATGGCTATTGATGTGTTTGGAGGCTGTTTGTGAGAAGAAGTCGATCCACTGTCAGAATTAGTGTGAAGTGGGAGGCTGATGAAAGTGGTTAGGAGGAGAAAGAATGGGTCAAAATGGGAGTAAGATTAGTCTTAAGATGGATAGGATGGGTTGGCATGGCTTTGAATGGCGATTGCGAGAGTGTGTTTGAATTGGGGGACTCGATATCCATAGAAATAGGTTCTAAAGGGATTATACTCTAAGACCAAATGGGACTACATAAACACCCGCCATCCAAAAACATTCTGACAAGAAACACATTCTAGAAAGTTCAAGTTTCAACAAAAATGTTTGGAATTGTGTAGAAAAATGTCATTTTTAGTTTCTGACTGATTTAAATAAAATGTTCTATCACGCTGCCTTTCTCATTCGAAATATTCTATTAGATATGGAATAGGTGAGTAGACATCTTCTATTAACTTCCGGCCACCATTTTTACATTTATATTTCTAAATTCAAATATTTTGATGAACGACTACGGCAGCACTTCTAGAGGCCGACCTATCCTCAAATCTCCAAATCCACATCTAAATGATGATCCAAAAACTATCAAGAAAAAGTACGAACAAGTAAAAGAAGCCCTCAAACAATAGCGCAAAAACAATGAACATCTAGAATCCACAGTTCGCACACTAAAGGAACAAAACAACAAACAAGCAAAGGAACTAGATAAAAAAGAGGAACAAATATAAATTTTGTTGTAGCAGATAAAATACTTGAAGACCGTGATAGCTGACAACAAGTCGAAGAAAAGCTCAAAATAGATTTCCTCATACGAGGAAGGCCCTACTTCTAAAAGCACCCATAGTGAAGAATCAAGGGCTCCCATTGTAGGTGGTTACTTCGGTAGCGTCTTTCAATGACCTTTTATATTATTGCTTTTCGTGTGCTTTATTTGTGCTATGAGATATGATGATAAGTATTGTGATTGGTAAGTCGTACTAATCATTTCTTGTCGCCTCTGCAAGGGAAAGCTTCCTCTAGAGATCTGACTTCTGAATGAAAAAATAAATACAGATGTTGGAGATGATCTTTCCGTCACGATAGGTCTTGAATCTGTAGCCGATGCTGTTTCTGCGAATGACGTCGGCATTCAGAGCGCTGCCTAAAACGATAAGTACGGTTTGACACCTTCGATGGAGTGCAAGAAGGATCTGACGAGGCTCAAGCCTGCCTTTTTAGCTCCCAGTTCGAATGGCATTTGTTGATTAAATAATAATATAACTCCATGAACGACACAGGTAATAGCTTCGGATCCAACCCCGCCTCTCTCAAAGGCAAACTGCAGACTCTAGAGGTAGCCATCATACCATTCAGAACCAAATCAAGAACATCTCCAACTAGCTCAACAACCACAAGAAGGAGGTGCAGATCCTCCGTAGCGAAAAAGATACTCTCGAGTCAGTCCTCACCATGAAGACTGCCGATGTCAAAAAGAGTCTCAGCAATGAGCTGGTCCGTATTTAGGAAGAAATGTACATCATGTCCAATTCAGGAAGCGACACTTCAATTTCCAAAAGGCCGAAAACAGCCGTATCCAGCAACAGATCACCTCCCTCAAAGGCGAAAAGACAGCCCTTCAGCAGCAACTCCTCGGCCTGCAGAGAAGAATCACCGAGCTGGAGATGCAAGTCGGCAGCTAGCAGTGATAGCCTCCTACCTTTATCATCCTCACACTATAAGTTCTATTTTTTCCAATAACTAAATCATAACAATACCATATTAAAAATATCATGAGTGCTGCTAGCGGATGAAACTTGTTGTCGTACTGCTGGCATTCTCGACTTGCAATTTGTGTGCTGACTCCCCGCAGCACATGACCAGACAATTTGACAAGCGTGGCTTGGGAGGAGAATCGTACTAGTTCATGAGAAGGCTACTCTAACGCGTCAAAATCGATTGATTTGATTTTGAAAATCGTTAATAGGTTGTTTTTCCAAGCAGCAGGTTCTTCATTTGGACAAAGATGAGACATAGTAGAGGAATGGCAAAGAAGAGAGTTAGAAACAAAATGATAATTGACACGATATAGGCAGGCACAGGTAGATCATTATTCCACTCCCTCAGATCGAACAAAGCAGAATTTATTTCACAACCCAACAATCCTATTATCGTTTCCACAGCCATATAGGCCTCTCCAATAACCATCACTTCCAACATCCAGAGTAACAAAACAAATCTCAATAAATTATGCTTCCCCACGCAATTATTGATCCATGTGCAGTGATGGTCATATTGTTTGATGCATACTTTACAAATAGAGCAATGGTGCTAGCGGGATCTCATCTAGCGGACACATACCATGCAGAGATGAAAGAGACGGGCTGTTTAGGAGAATTAGGAATAGTTGGAAAGGTGAGTTGGCAATTTGCGGTTTTAGAGGACCAGACTAGCAAATATAAGAAGAGTGATGATGATGAATAAAGCCTAAGCGACTAGAAAAATGAGACAACTAGGCTCAAGTATTCCAAAAGGCATAACCATATAAAATACGCTGATTATGGCAAAGGCAATCGGATAAAAGTCTGATTTTTGTTTTGGTTCGTACTTCATCTTAGTATTGCATATTATTTTTATCTTGTCAATAAGAGTGTACTTGTCGTTTAGCATTCGAACAATCCCCTCAAATTATTTTTACTCAGCAATAGCTCTTGGAATTTGATTTTTTGCATTTTTTATGTGTCTGTCTGCTCCAGCCAGCAGAAGCTTTTTGACTATTTTGCTGTTGCCATATGTAGCAGCCAGGTGTAGCGGTGTCAGACCTTAGCTGTCCTGCTCATTCACCTCAATGCCAGGTTGAGCAAGAAGGTAATCAACTATTTTCTAGGAGCCTGTGAAAGAAGCCCAATGCAAAGGAGTGCTTAACTTTTCATCTTTTTGATTGAGGTCTAATTTTTTTTGGTGCAGGTGCATGAAGGTTGCTGGTTTGTCACCTTGGGCAGCCAAATGTAAAACCGTCATTTTCACATGATTAGTGAGCAAAAGATGTGCCTCGTATTTTTACAACAATTTCAACACAGCAATGTTGCCTCTGTAGGCTGCATAGTGTATGGCTGTGTATCCCTAGGAATTGGGCTCATCGAGGAAATGTCGAGTTTTGAGTTTAATTTATGCGATGCTATAGCCTTGACTTTCCAGATTTTTGCGATAGTACTTCAGATAGGTCTACAGCACTTTAGGCTGATTGTGGTAGGCTGTGTGATGAATGACTGTATTTCTATTGTTATCTCGGATTATCGGTAAATCCAATGGGTTTTCCTGATCCTCCAAAAAGAGCTCCACTTCCTCTTGTCTTCGAATAGAGAACATGAACTCTTTTTAGTATTTGTATTTCGACATAGTCCTTATTTGTATATTTTTAATATTATGCCAGAATATTCTAAGGTTATTTTTTGTAAGGTTAACATTCTGATGAACACATCCAACGAAGTAGCATAAAAATCAGAGAAAAAGAGACCATTCATGGCTGGATAAATGGATGGTCCACTAACTTGTTCATAGACTGCCGGTCCTTGGGATTCTTATAAAGACATTTCAGCACAAAATCCTTGGCTTGGTTGCTCACTGGTACCCCACGAGGAAAATAAATATCCTAATCTACGACCTTCACCAGGTCGTCTTATGTCCGAATCTAAAAAGGCACCCGGCCATACAGTAACTAAAATGTGAAGATGCCAATGTTCCATACGTCAACTTTGTTGTCATATTGCTGCTTCTGAACAACTTCAGGAGAAGAGTAAAGTGGTGTTCCACACCTGGTGTCTCTCAGTAGGGGAGAATGAATTGACCATCCAAAATCACAAACCTTGACAATTCCCTAAATATTATTTAGTGTGTACCTCATGAAGCAGAATGTTCTCAGGTTTGATATCTCGATGAATTATATCGCTATCATGCATAAATTAAATAGCATGACTAACCTGTCTGACCATCCCTCTCACTCTCTACTATGCAAAACGACCCTCTTTCCTCAAAGAAGAATAGACATTTCCTCCGCAGCAGGGTTCGAGAATGAGATAAAGATAATCCTCGTCACTGAAAAAGGCATATAGTTGAACAATATTCGGATGATCGAGGTAGCTTTGAATTTTGACCTAGCGAATTAGCTGGTTAATAAAACGGGCCTCTCCTTAGAATATTTTTTTGGGAATTTTCTTCAAAGCGCAGATAAATTTGACTTGTTTGTGTCTGCATAGAAGATATCTTACACTGCCAGGTAGACAGCTCCAAACTGTCCTTCTTCCAGATATTTCAAGATTTAGAAATCATCAATGCAGGGCTCTTTGCTTTTGTTTTGGCTACTAATGGATGACCTGACTCCCCCAAGACTATGCATGCGTTTGATTCGATCGATGGTCTTGAGGGCTGCTGAGCTAGTGGTGGAGGCTGTTTTTTTGAGATAATCATGGATGCGATCTGATTTGGTGGGGCTGGGCTCCAGCGGTGGAACGTAGGAGTGTTCAGAGTTTGTTTCTTAGGGAGGTCGGACAAGATTATAGGTAAGTTTTCGCTGAATCTGGCTTTACTTTTCTTTGGGAGGCATGAAGTACTCCGATTTTGATGTTGAAAGGTTACTCTTCTTGCCTAATATATAGTGTTGCAGCAATATCGAACTATGGCTGACTTCCTTGTCATGTGCTACTTCTTCCTCTTCTTCCAGCTGAGGATCCTCAGGAACGTAGATGTGTTTCTGATGACTTGATGATCCCATTGAGCCTTTGTATGAGCGAGTGTCAGGGTTGGAGCCAGGTTTTCCGATTAGCGTAGTTATTTTATCGGACTAGGAGAGCAGTTTTTGTTCCAGCCCGTCGAAATAGGAAGAATGATCTTCTTTCTTAGGCTCTGTTTTGAGCGAGTTATGCTTAAAAAGAGGCAAGTAACTCATACCCTTTTTCATGCTATATGATAAATTTGCAATAATATTAGCTACTGCCTCTTCATCAATCTCTCTTTGACCCTAATTGCTCCTATCTTCCTCTTATCATTTTATTTCCTTTTATCTATGAACTTCTCATAAAGGTTAATATGCTGAAACGGCACTCTATGATTTACAGTTTTTTACCGGAAGATATTTAGACTTGCGGTTAATAGATAAGCAAAGGAAGCTTGGTTGTTTAGGTGTCAATAAATGATTAAAATCACTGATGGAAGTATCCCCTGTTATCTGGAGTCTAAATCTGCATTTGCCGGCCGATCTTGTGGTTCCAGTTTAACAACACATCCCACACTGCCGCAATCTCCTCGAATACCACAGTCTCGAATATTTCTTCAGTCATCTATCCGATAATCTCGATAAGCTCCTCATAAAAATGCCAATCCTCCTGAGAATGCAACTGAATTATGCTGTTCTCCATTTATCTATGAAGTATGGCAAATGTTTCAGGGTAGTTCTATTGACTCTAGCTGTAGCGGATGATTTTACCCCATTCGAGCCTGTTCCAATAAAATATTTTGTTGAGAGCTTGGGCGCATATATACTGGTATTGCATTTCTTATTCTGAGCTTTAGCATTAAAATGGAATCTTCTAGAGACTTTTCAGTGTGTTGATGGTGGCTAATTTGCACTCAGAAAAGGGAAAGGTCTGAGGGCGGAGAGCATTGAGTGCCTAGTTCATGGATTCTGTAACCATTTTGAAGAAATGCTCCTGGAGAGATGATGATAAGCTGAGCTATTTGTCATGAATTTTCTGAAGATAAGAGAAGGTATACCTGGAAGACCTTGTTGAAGGAATCAACAAGTCGATCATCGAGGATGGGCTCATCAAGGTCAATATATTTGTACATCGGCAAACGAAATGAATTTTCATGGTCTTAGTCATATGAATTTTCAGTGACAGGTCTGGAATTGCGAAAAATTGCGTCCATCTCATGACTTCTCGGTTTATGGATGCTGGCTAACACTCGATTTACGCACTTGCCACCTTCGAACTGTCTGACGAAATCAATCAGAGAAATGAGATATTATTCGATGAACTGATAACTGGTGTCGAAGGGTTAAAATTATGGAGCTTTTTAGATGCTCATCTATCTCTGGACCTGATAGTACTCTTTCAACTCAAGAGAAATCTCTGCAGATTGGTTGGGCTGAGGTTGATGAGTGGGACTGAAATCTGGAGGTCTCAACTATTTGAGTTACTTTTTAGGGGTAGTCATGCTTTAGTCAGCTTCTACTAAATTGTCTGTATCTTAACCGTACACCATACAATTTTTGACAATTTCGTTGATGCTCTCATTGAATTTCTCAAGTTAGCTTTCAAGCATCATGTCTACCTCTTTATACATTTTTTCATGAGTGCGAGGTGATAATGTCTGTCTTATCAGCATCTTGTTTAACTCTTCTTTCTCGGTGGTAGCCTTGCTCTGAAGACGGATACGGTGAACTCTCTGAATATTCTTGAGATTAGAAACCAACAGTTCGGTAGATGAGCGGGCTGGAGAGTGTGTTAGTTTATGTTGAGGTGAACAGAATTGATTTGGTTGAGGAGACATGTATTGCTTGGGAGAGAGAAATAAATTGTTAACGACAGGCTTGTCATTCTTGAGCCTTTACTGCTATATGAAGTGTCGCTCTGAAGCAATTTCGTTGTGGATGACCTGACTGCTGAGACTGCTACGGGCACTGGGCGACTTGAGCTATTGAAGTGGGTTAAATTCATCAAGAGACTGATGCTGGCTTTATAGGAAAACTTCTATTTTTTTCTTCATATTCAGACTCACGTTCTACTCTGATAATATTTCCTCCAAAATAGAGGTCCATTTCTCATTATTCGAACTTTTAGCTTCCGATGACTTCTGGAGCAAATACTCCTAGTGCTCGAATACTCTCGGTTTGTTTTTATAGGGAGAAGCATTGATAGATGCACTTGATTTGAGAGTTTGGTATTCCTGCCAAGCCTTGAATCCTCTCCAAACTTTCTGTATCTTTATGGCTGCATTGTGCTGGAAACATTCCTGGATATATTTTCGAGTGATGTAACCTCTGAAGATACGCTGAATTGTTGTGGCAGCATGATATTCAAGCTCTTGCTTGTGGTAACCATATGCCTAATGCTAGACTTATGTTTTATTTTTCAGACTGGGTTTTCGAGGATGGTTAGCATTGAGACTCAGTCTTTCCTTGCGACGAGGAAGCTCAACGATATTGCTTAACTTACTCTTACTTTTTGCCTTGTGCCGAGGATCGAGGAACTCATCTTCGTTGAGACTCAGTTACCACTACTCATATTCCCGTCGTATCTTGGAGTGCTCCTAGCTGATCAGTACTCGCTTGATTTTTTTGGATTTCTTCTTGAATTTACTGTCTTGTTTAAGGTTTTACTTCTCGAGCTTACGGATTGGTAGCTTGGAGGTTGATTTTTTTGAAATTTAGCTCTTAGGTTTTTTGGATTTGGTCTGTTTAGTTTTATTTTTTTATCGATCGGTGGTCAATTCTGAGACCATTTCGCGGGTGGTTTTTGAGTTGTAAAGCGATTTGCACTGGATAGTTGCTCTGCTACCTGTTTGCCTCCTCCGTGAGAAGTTATGCTCTTGGTATGAAAGGGCGGGCTTTCGCTTTTTCTCTCCTGACGCACCTCTAATCTCGCCATTGACTTGCTCTTCTTGACCATATGTTTCATTGATTTGGATTTATGCAGTCCCTTGGATTTTGATCTCGACTTGGAGTTCTCCTTTTTGCCTTGTTGCCTGTCATCTTTGTTCTATTCGATGTTTCGTCTGAGTGGTCGATGTTCCAATTTACTTTGGGACTCTTTGTGACGATCTCTTTTGCTCAGAATAGCTAAATAGAACGGTCAATACTGCGGAAGGTGTCTAGTTATGGCGACTCTTTGTGAAGCATATCCTGTTTGGGTCGGTGTTTCGGGACATTTTGATGGCAACTTTGCTGAGCGTTGATACGTCTGCCTTCGATGGCTTTGTTATCTTTGCGCTCGGATGATTTATATTCTCGCACTTCTGGCTCCAGCATTCAAATTCAACGATAATTACGATTCTTATATAATATCACTTAAGTCTGGGTTCTTTGCGCAATCGATGAGGTAAATGGTTTTCTTTACCACGCATGAACTTGAAGCCAGCTACTTTTTCAGTCTATTTCTACCCAAAAGAGAAAAAATTGTGAATGATGGGCTGCTTAGATGTTGAAGGTTGCTACTGCTCACATTTGAACTTGGGAGTCTCGTATCCTTTTTCCTTGTTGCTGTGAGTGTTCTGTGAGATCAGAGGAGACCGCGAGTGGATGTCTAGCTATGAACCGTTTCTGTTTTTTTTAGGGATGGCAGGTGAAGGTTTAGTATCGAGGGTGTGAATGCGGTTATTGCGAGGCGAATGAGGGGTGAGTTTATCTTTGCTTTTGGTGACCTTTTTGGGAGTGAGGGCAGGCGACGTGCCTTTTGGTTTGTTTTTATTGGGAGTGAGTGTGCTTTTAGTCTTGTGCATTGAATTTAATAATAAAGTTAATTATTTGACCAGCGACCAAACACAATATTTCATGTATTCATCTGACTTTCCCAGCATTTGTTATATCTATCCTCGACGAGGTGAGTAAGTATTTACTGAACTAATATTGATATTTGTGATGATGATTGACGTCGTTAAGTTCTAATTATCATCTATCAGGAGAGGATGATATTCATGAGCATCTAGTATACAACTAGGAAAGATAGGAACAAGAAGGAGGGACTCGTTCTAATGCTTTGAGCGCCGACATTAATGTGTCGGTTTACAATGAATAGTAATTGAAAGATGAAATTTATATCACAGGAGTATTGCAAGAGCTCACTTGGTATAAAAGCGAAGTGGGACAGACTGAGAAGTAAGAAAAAGATAGATTAGACTTCGCCAGTTTTTTTGCCTCTTTTTATTTATCTTTTTCTCCTCTATTATTTTTTCCTACGTCAGCTACATGATCACTTATCGATAAGTTCACCAATCTGTTTGGAAGATTTTATAATATCAGTTTTAAAATGGTGGAGGTTGTACTGCTCACTAATCTAGACGATCCTTGAAAGGTGCTGAATCTAAAATTGGGATTCACATAATTGAAAGCTTGGTGCATGACAGCATGTACTTTAATATCATTGCCTCCTTCTTGATTAATTTACATATTTTTGTAGGAGTTCCATCATACAATGAGGAGATCATTTTTTTAGTGTGATAAAAATAATACTCGATTTAATGTCCCAATATTCTAAAATAGAGATACTGCAGAGAATAAAGAGTAGTTGCTTATGGACTTTGATTGCCTGTTTAGTTATAATTCAATGGGTAAAATTATTGAGAACTACGAATTGAAATAACAACTGGGATAAGGAGTCTATGCTAAGGTCTATAAGGCAGTTCACTTGGTCACCAAGCAAGAGGTGGCCATCAAAGTGGTTCAAGCATAAAAATTCAGAGAAATTCCCAAGTTGGAGGAGTGCACAGTAAACGAGATCAACATTCTGTCCACCCTGCAGTCTTGCCCTTATATCGTCAAGTATATCGATATGCTCAAAACCGCCAACAACTTCTACTTCGTCTACGAGTTCTGTAACGGAGGAACCCTCGACAAACTGCTCCAGAAAGAAGGCCCACTGCCCGAAAGGAAGTGCTTAATTTACCTCAGGCAAATAGTGGAAGCATTCAAGGTGCTCTCCAGAAACAACATCATGCATCGGGATATCAAACCAGACAATATTCTAATTCATGCAGGAAATCTCAAGATTGCCGACTTTGGCTTCTGCAAACCTCTGTAAAATCCCAACTAGCTGGCTCAGACTATGCTTGGATCACCAATCTACATGGCTCCAGAGGTCATCAAGGGGGAGATATACACGATGAAGGCAGATATTTGGTCAGTAGGTGTCGTTCTCTTCCAGATGTTATTTGGAAAGTGTCCATTTGAAAGCAAATCGATAGCAAAGCTAATAAAAATGCTAGAGGACGAAGATGTTGTTATCCCAGACTACCCTCGAATCTCACCCACTCTCTAAAAATTATTGAGGAGAATTCTAGTCAAAGATTACAATTTCAGGATAGACTGGTAATAATTTTTCAAGTATACCATCACATAAAATGGAGAGATTTATGCCCCTGGAGTGACACCAGGAACTACACAATTTGGCTTAAGACAGTCCATCAGAAATTCTACAGGTTACGGACAAGGTCTTAACTTCATGAACAAAAGCGACAACAGTACCAACGGATCACTAAATGATTCCATGAAGGGTTCTCCAGTTCTATCTCCCAAGGTAGGAGCCAAAGAAGAAGACACAGCTCGACAATATCTGATGAAGAAAAGATCACCGACTAAGGTCATTGAAAGTGGAGAAAGTGCAGGAGTTAACACAAGTGTCAACTATCAGCCTTCTTCTGTTAAAGGTGAACGTGAGCAATATGGCAAGAACGACAGGAGCAATCGCTTTGAATTGCTGCTCAAAAATCATGCAAAATGTTCGACTTTGAACCAGATGGTACTAGATTTATTCAAACTAGATCAAAATAAATGCACATACATCGCCTATTATCTGCTGAAAAGTATAGAAAAAGAACTTAACTCTCTCACTGACAGTCTCAAAAAATAATCACCTGATACTGACAGCTTCAGATAGTTCAAGGTCATTGTAGAGAAGGAGAGCTAAAGTGTGAGAGGAACCATGGCTTTAGTGAGATAGTTAGTGGAGGATTAAGCCGAATACAAGACCGGGGAGCTAGATATGAGAAGGAGTGAGGTTGTGAGAGCATATTTGGAGGGCTTGAAGGTCAGCCGTGAAGAGGAGCTGGTTCTGGTGCTTCAGGTGGTCGATTACCTCGAAGAGTCGATTCTCATTAAGAAGGACGCTTACGAGAAATTGACTAGGGAGCATTTACAGAAACAGCTGAAATACAAATTTAGCAAATACGGGATCGAGAAAGACTTTTCGTGATAATAGATAGTTTACTTATGAAGTACAAATCTCAAACAATGTGGCTTTAAAGGTAATCGCTCATGAAGATATTATGATAAATACCTGCCATTTTTTTGAGGCTGAAGGATGGAAGCCTCCAAGCTTTATCGAGAAGCATACCCTCTATCAAATGCGCTCCGAAAAAAA
>Ga0100379_10003792_pt1 | contig 13615 bp, 12 predicted proteins | sample CryGeymeta201503_FD_80418 | JGI IMG/M metagenome (GOLD analysis project Ga0100379, IMG submission 80418) | Groundwater microbial communities from Crystal Geyser aquifers in Utah, USA - Crystal Geyser metaG 2015-03 | ecosystem: Environmental > Aquatic > Deep subsurface > Groundwater | place...
CGTTGCTGCAAAGAGAGACAATTTTCGAGATTCAGGAGTTATTCACTCTTCGCAAAAGAATAGAGCTTTTAGCAAAGTGCTGAATATTGAAGGTAGTAAGATGTCAGCAAAATGATTTTAATAATAATAATGATCAATTAATATACTTTTCTCTGAGTTTTGATGCATTTCCTTGTATTTTCAATGGCCTATTTTCGTCTTTTCTCCTGTCAGTCTTTGATTTTTGATACATGGCTAGTGCTAAAGGAGCTTTGTCTGAAAATTTTTAGTCCAACAGTAGTTTTTCCTTTATTATGTCTTTGTAAGCCTTTTATTTATTTTTAGTCTTGGAACTATGGTTAAGATGAAGGTGCTATTTTTATTTGCCTTCTTTTAATTGGGTCCCTTGCTGATGAACTATCTTTCCCACACTTGTTTTTCGACTCGAAGCTGCTGGTTTGGTTTTCTTTCGGCCTGGAATATTTTTACTAACTGGAAGATCTTATAGCATTTTTTTTTTGAAAGGTAAGGCTGAAAAATCTTCAAACAGATCATCTTGGATGGTCCTTATAATAGCTGTAGCTCCACTATTTTGCTTCGAAAAGAGCTACTCCTTCAAAGCAATAATTTGCTCATCAAACTGCTCCTCTGGGTTCAACTTTTTACCTTTCGAAGATTCATCTCTTTTCTTCTTGATTTTGGGAGATCTTGTTCCATTCATGCTGTTTTACAAAAAAGGTTTTGCTTTCTTTTTGGACTTTTTGTTGATGAAATGAGGGTTATTTTCCTTGTCTTCCTTGATAAACTCAGCTGATTTATTCTTTATCAAAAGAGACTCTTCTTGGATATTTTCCTTTTATCTCAAGGCAGGTATATTTTAGGTTTAGTTTAAGGCGCACCTTGAGTCTGACTAGATGTGCTAGGACTAAGTTTCTGTCATTAAGTTCTCAATTTTTGCTGATGAAACTGCTTCAAACCTCAGAGTAAAAAAACATTATTCTGCTGAATTTTAATAAGGGATGACATAATTTTTGAGATTGGCATGCATATGCCCATCTTTTTTGATTCCTTATAAAACTTGTAAGCAATTTTATCCTTCTTTTACCCAACCATCCAGACAAGTGAACTCCTTTTTGGAATATGGCTTGATTTAGCACTGATTAAGACCGACAAATTCCCAAGGTTTTTCCTGAAATATCATATAGACTGCAATTTTATGAAGTTGCATCTGAAGATCCTGATAATCCTCACTTTCAAGAAGTTCCTTCAGTTCTGAAATTACTTATGATTCAGACTAAGATGAGTCGACATAGCGAAAAGATGTGCCAGGGAAGGGAGCTACCTATTCACAGTGTTCCTGAAATATATTGATAAGTGCCAGTTTTATCTTATGCTCTATCACCTTCTTCTATTCTTCTCCAGCTTTTATGTTTAAAATGTTCCTTATACTGCCTACAACCTGATCAAGTCTCTCTTGGACATTGTGGTAGGTAGCTCCAAAGATATCTGAAACACACTTGCTGAAAAGACAAGGCCTGTCAATGAAATTTCCGAATGTGAGAGGCAGAGTACTTGTCATAAACTATTCGAAAGTGCTTTTGAATTCGGAAGCCATCATGAAAATTGAGCCGGTATTGCTGATACTGGGCGATAGCTGAGTTATTTTATCTTGCAGAGACTTTATTAATTTTTTTTGCTTGACATCCTCACATTTGTACTTGGTAATTTGCTCGGATAGGTTGGAAACTGTTCTTTCTTTTTACTCCAACTGCTATATGATAGTATCTCTGAGGTTGTCCGAAGTTGCATAAATGCCTTTTTCATTGAGATAGCTGATTAGTTAGCTTGTCATCGGAATGTTCAAAATTAACGTATTTTTTGTAGTTAATATATTGTAAATATCACTCAGTGGAAGCCCTCAGCTTCCTCAACTACTACCTCAACTTCTTTGTCTCTTCGTCCACAGCCTATGAAGTGCTTATCATATCCTGGGCCTGAGAGCCATTAAGTTGATGATATATAAGGCTACTAATGAGGTCCTTGAGCGAAGTATTCTCATTATTGACATTGTTATAACTGTCTGTCTTGATCGACCCTGATCGCTCATATATAGACATCAGCTGCTTCAATCTGGCGTTTTCCCTGACATGAAAGAGGAGACTATCCTTAAAGATGGCTATCTTTTGTTTGGGAATTAACTTATTTATAACATGGTTGGTGCTTTTTTAAGTCTCTTAGCTCTAAAGAATACCATTATATGCCTTTTGCAGCTCTTACAAGGATAGGGGATTACTACCTCGACTTTAGATGCATTGCTGTTTCCCTTTGAGTTAATTCTACATTCTCTATAGATCATACTCGTCGTATTCAATTTTCAATTCAGCCACTCTGAGTTTCTAGTTGAGCTTTGTTAGCTTCATGCCGTTTTACCTTGTTTTATTGACCTTTATACTGTTATTGTTAATCTTTTGCTAATTTATTTTTCCGGCCAAATTGTGGATTTTTCTCTTGAGGTCATTTTCAATCTCATTCTTTTTGACATGCTGACTCCTTGCCTTCTCTCTGAGAACTACTCTCTATTTTTCGAGCTAGTTAATGTTCTTTATCACAGTTTTGACTGACATTTGAGCAAAGGCAAAGAAAACTATTCTGACCCTTATGCAATCAAGCAAATACTCCAAACTGGAGATATGATCCAAGTACTCACTCTTCCTCCGAGAAAAACCAACCAAGGCTCTGAATACATCGGATTTGATATTTCTACTTATGTACTCTTTATGAACGAGGACAACTGAAGATAATTATCCAGATATTTTATGAAGGTATTCTTGATTACTCTTCAACCTTCCAAAAGCGTATGATAAGTTTTGTTTGCATTTTCGAGCAATAAGCCTGTTCAAAAGTGTCACTGGATAGCTATACTTGTTTTCAGATGATGTAAGATTTTTGATATTGACTGCAGTTTTTCTCTCCAAATTAAAAAATGCCTCGGATAGTCTGTGCCGAATCATTCTATCAACCAATGTAAGCTTTTCTACTCTAGGTCTTCTACTGACAAAGATTCTTATGAATGCTTTTCTGATCGCAAGTGAATTGAGCTTACGCTATAAATGATTGAGGGGTTTGATAAAACTTTTGATATTGTCTTACAATGTTCTCTTGGGAATGCCCTTACCTTTGTAGAAGTAGTTGGTGACATAGTCGATGTTGAATTGCATCATTTTTTATTCAAAGATATTAATTTAATAAAACTAACTCACCAATAATCTCACATGTTTGCTTGAAAAAGATGTTTCATCTCTTCCTCATCTTGAAAAACTATTTAGCAATGTTCATAATTGTAAGAATGCAAAGGAGTTTAAAACGATCACTGTTCAGTATACATATGTGTCAGAAGGGGCGACGAAACCGGGAGGAGGAAGTCCAGTCTGGGGGTCAGTTCCCTTGGCTCTTCTGAAGAGCAAAATGTGGGGTTCTGGCTTGTGCATTTCATAATGAGCCCATCCTCTTGATTGCTGTACACCGACTGATCTCCATTCCTGAATCGATGAATTCTTTACGTTTTCGGTGAGGAGTCTTCCTCTGGGGAGTCTTTTGTAGACATCTCGAGGCAAGATGACGTGACGATACTCGTAGTAATCGTCGCAGTACTTGTCTGAGTACTCGATTTCGTCTGGGTAGTGAGGCATTTGAATTCCTAACGAAATTATAATAGCAATGCTATTAGAGTTGGGCATTAAAATTGATTTGAATAATATTTAAAATGTCGCGCAGATACGACTCGAGAACCACCACTTTCACCCCTGACGGCCGCCTCCAACAAATCTAATACGCTGTCGAGGCCATCAACAAAACAGGATCTGCTATCGGTATCACCAGACTTACTCAGGTATCGTCACCAAAGAGGGTGTCGTCCTTGCAACCTAGAAGCACGAGGCCTCTTTCTTGCTTGAGCAGAGCAAAGTCTCAGAAAAGATATACGCTATCGACAAACATCTGTATTGTGTTGTTTCTGGCTTGTCAGCTGATGCCAACTACCTAATCAATTTGCTGAGAGAGTACGCCCAGGTATAAGAATATCTATTCAGAACCACAGAGTCAAATTCAGATCCAGTATTCCAATTGAGGAGATCGTGGTTTACATCTGCGATATCAAGCAGTACTACACCCAAATCGGCGGATCCAGACCCTTTGGAGCTGCTTTCCTTTTTGCAGGATACGATAAACATGGAAAGTTCCAGCTCTACTCCACTGACCCTTCAGGCAACTATGCTGGATGGAAGGCCACTGCCATCGGAAGCAATCACATTGCTGCCAACTCATTCCTCAAACAGGAATACAAGGAAGACCTCAACTTGGAGGAAGGACTAGGATTTGCTCTCAAGACCTTGGTTAAGACTATGGAAACTACTACTCCCTCTGCCAAGAAGATCGAGCTAGTTTCGATTTCATTTAACATGGAAGAACAGATCCAGGGCATCACTGTGAGTGAAGAACGCATCAAGGATCTGTTGAAGGCCAATGGACTGAGTGCCGCTGAATAGAAGAAAGACGAATGATTATGATGGTTATTGACTGAATCATATGTAAAATTTAAGCACCTTATCGAATATTGCTAACAGCTCCTTATCAGCTTGATTACCTTCGAAGGCTTTGATTTGAATGGCAAAAGGATAGTTTTTTTCAATTGACAGGGAGTTATCGTCCACCAAGATCATTTCCTGCTTGCTTCTGATGAGCTTCTTGATATGTTTCAAGTCTTTCACAATGACTCCTCCATCTTTCTTGCACGAATCTCGATAAAAGCGCTTAGTGATGAGGTTTTCTGGGTCAATAATATTAAGAACGGCGTCCGCATATTTTTTCTACCCTGCAGTATAGACATAAACTGTGAAGATTTCAGCAACAGTCTTGAGAAAGTGTTTGGCTAAAGGACGAGGCTCAATGTACATTGTTTATCCTTTGAACTAAATCTAGGAAGCTGTACCTGAGTGGTCAAGTAGTTGGAGTGATCAGGGCTGGTGCTTCTCCGAGTGTAGACCAATGTTTCGTCCATATCGAGTACGAGCGCGATCTTCTTCTTGTAAGCTTTTTCTTGGATCTGCTTAGGAATGACGAAGGGGTTTTCCTGAGTGACCCAACTATAGAAATAGTTCTTGAGCTGAGTAAAGCAAATTGTACGGTGGTGAGGAACAGAAATTGGACTAGGAAGTTATTTTCCCACTTGATAAGCTCCTTCTCGGGCATGAGTTTGCGACTGGCGTTCACAACAACCTCCTTGATGAACATTTTGTATTGTTCTGATAATAATATAAATTCCTCCCATATTCCACGTTCAATCAATTAAATTACAGTTATGGTATGATAAAGACAGTAGGCATCAAGAGAAGGATATCCTTTCATCTTTCGCACTTGCACTTGCAGTTGGCCACAGGGCAACGTTTTTCTGAGTGCTCCATCCACTTCATGATGTGCTCGAAGTGCCCACCGTGAAAACACTTGGGGCACCACACTAAAGCATTATCAAGGCACTCTCCACCGTTTCTCTCCTTGATATTTGGATTTGTTTGTTTCATATCCTCAGCATAGCCATTGTAGACTGTAATCGGGAAGAGGCAGACACAACATTTTGGTAGCATCTCCATGCAGTCAAGGCAATATCTAACCTGGTTGCGAGGATCTTTCGAATAAATGTTATTTCCCTTCATTCTGGGTTGTCTTTTGGACTTGTCGTAGTTTATTCTTTTTGAGATCGAGAGCAAACATTGATTGGCTTTGCAATGAATGCAGTTGAATTTAAATGTTTTATTCATGGTCTTCTTTTTTCTGTCGACTTCGATTGTGATACACTTTTTATCGAATTTGTGCTTGGATATGCCGGAGTCAATGTTGACCAGGAGAAATTCATAATCCTTGATGATTTTATTGTAAAAGGCTAACTTAGCGTTGGTGTCCTTCGAGCTGAATTTTATTTTACTTTCCTCCAGCAAGATCCTTAGCAAGACACATATGATTGCAACTTTCTGAATTTCGTTAGTTTCGTCAAGATAGTTCTGAATAATCATTTCAGACTCCTTCCTAAAACCATATAGAACAATTTATTCGAGGTTAGGCTTTCGAGTGTGATCCTCAAGTATTTTCTTCTTCAGCAGCTAAAAGTCCTCATTTCGATAGAATCTTTTAGCGTAGAAAAATTTGTCTACGATGGAAAGGTCTTATCTGAGAATGCTGGCATTATTGTAGTCTTTGACGAAGTTGTCCTATTTGTTGCTCAGAAATACAGCAATGGAGTAGTATATACTGTTTTTGAATGTGTTCTTGATGAAGTCAAAATAGCTTATGGCAAACAGTAACTGTTGCTTGATTTCATTAATCTTGATGTTGAAGTCTTTCTCCTATCGCTTGTTGCTGTGCTCACTCTCTAACTTTATCTGAAACTATTTCCGGTCTACGAACTTCTATTTCAGCTACTCGTTTCCAATAAAGGCTGTGAAAATATCAATGAAGATCCTGAGGCCTACTTCGATACTATTGACTTATTCATCGTCGGGGTAAGCCTCTTTTATTGCCTCAAGGGTCTCAGGTATGTCTGGGAACCTAAAGGACCAGACTTGTTTGAGAAGCACAAGGTATATATCCTTTTAGTCTTGCTCTGACAGATCGATGTTGTTTTCCACCCAGTGAAAGAAAGTGTATCTTTTGAGAGGCTTTTACTAGAGCTTGTAATAGAACAATCCTTGAGAAGCATAGTTGATCAACTTTTTATAGAGGTCCTCCCCGATAATGTCAATAAACTATGCGTTTACATCGATATCTGTGGGGACATCCATGCTCTTGATAAGAATTTGGTTGTTCTCGACTGTCATCAAGGAGTTGAAATAAAAATTAGTCAGAGCTTCTCCTTTGGGTGACACTTTTTCAGCCTCATTCCCGATCAGCTGAGCAATAGTTATGCTTTCAGGGATATCAAATTCCTCTTTCTCAGTTCCCATATAGATTTCAATGAGCGAGAATAGATCTACTTCGTCGAGATAGGGAAAGGTTAATCTGATTAGCCGGGTTAACTATTGAGTGCTTATCGATTTTTCTTTCTCTTTATCCTTCAGGATTTACAATAACTCGTTCATCTTTATAATTAGTTCTAAATGAAAAATCATAACCGCCAAACAAGCCAATAGCTGAAAATATTCAAGCATACCACTATGGAAGTAGCTCCCTATCGGTTCGAGATGGTTGCTAAAAATTTTAGAAAAAAGGGAAGTCCCTATGAGCCAGGAATCAACAGCTCCACCAATATTACTAAGCATTTCTAGCTCCAAAGAAGAACATAAACCAAGGGTTCTCCTGTAAGATCGGAGAGTAAAACTAAAACAGGTCGAAAAAGATCGTTATAAAAATTCATCAGCAACCACCGAGTGTCAGAAAGAGCCAGTATTAATAATCATAACACTACTTACACTACGCTAAGCACTAGGTCTAAGCTCATGAAAATTACAAGTATCCTCTGTGGGGCTATTGCTGGCACCAGCAAGGATATGATGTCCTAAGTCTATCACCGCTACGACTAGTACATTGCCCTTTCGAAAGAATGGAAACAACTTGGTATTTTTGATGAAGCTGATCAATTCATACTACTCCTGGTGGAGAACTACCTGAGAACGATTGAGACTTTGCTGGGGTAGACTTGCAGTAAAATGAACCTGCAGCTCTAAAGATACTAAACAGTCATCGATGCCCTCCATGATGAAAATGAAAAGATGAGGGAGTAAATTCAATAGTTCCAGTAGATTGAAAAGATGATTCTTCCGGTCAGATAGAAGTTGATGGAAGAGTATGAGAAAAGTCAATGGAGTACCTTTATTTTGAATAGTTTGGCCCTTCAATCTTTTGATCTATAAAATTTCATCAAAGAAATACCACTTTATCAAAAGTGGGCCGACCCATCAGCTCATGAGCGGCTAAAATTGAGAAAGTAGTTAGAAGGGCAATTCATCGAGAAACAATCAACTTCTAATGTCTTAGGGTAGATGAAATCAAAAAGCGAGTGGTTTCGATTCGATAGCCTAGACAGAGATAATCCAGATTATTTTTAAATTTGAGCTCAAGTTTTAAGAGACAATAATTATGATGTATAAGATACTTTTTTTGGCAATTTGTGAAAGTATGATACTTCATCAGATATATTTGCTTGCAATTGATTAAATTAAGGCTGGTTGAGTTCAGGCCAGCTAAGGCTACCTTAATAATTATATGAACGAGCGAAGAATCTCCAGAAGGATCTACTCCAACTGCCCATCGATCACCAACATCTATACTCCCAAACACTACAACGCCAACTACAGGTCCAAAATACCCCTTGCCATCCTCAGAAAAATAGAATCGACCCAGAACATATCATGCTCCTTTATCAACAACTTGCCCAACCTTGAGCCATAATAAGACTTTAACCTTGAAATTAATAAGATTCAAGAGGCTGTCAGTGAGCAACTAGAGGAGCATGACAGTTTTCTTGAGGCGGAAGATGAAAATGAAGAAATGCCAATGGATAGAAACATCATGAAAAGAGAAGCATAAATAAAGTAGGAATAGGCTGCAATTAAAATGGGAGGCCCAAAGATGACAGTCAGGAACATTTTGGAGGACGTTTACTTCTTGGAGAGTTTGAATGACTTTATAATGGGAAAGCCGGCATCCAGGAAATAGATCCCTGAGACTGACTCCATCATCCAAGGGTGATTGCTTTTTTGTTTGTGCACACCAGTCTTTTCCAATTTTACATTCAATACTATCAACTAAATCACTCATAAAAATATCTCACAACTGAGAGTCGTTCTCGTTGGTGTACTCTCGTTTCACCTTCTGCTTTATCACAAAATCTTTCCCCCTAGTTGGAGTAGTGTTGGTCGAGTTGGCTGAGATGTTGTGCTGATTGCCATTGGCAAGAACCTTGGCAGTGGGAGGAAGATAGGTTCTACGATGAACGACGGTTTTTCTTGAAACGCTCGATGTATTGTATGTACTGGTATTCGCGCTTGATAAAACTCTTTTCTTCTCAATCGCTTTTTGCTATTCATACAGAGTATTGAGTCGGGCAGAGTTGTGCTTTGCTAATTTTCTTAAGTTATCAGTCCTATTTGATAGGGTTCCAAGAAAGCTGTTTTTTTGTTGAAAGGGCTGAACTTTTTCTTTTCCCTTGGGTACTTTGGCTTTGTAGATCAGATCAAACCCTCCAATTTGCTCCTCCTTTCCTTCTAAGCTAAATAAAATGATCCTTACAACTTTTCCATGTCGATGACAGAAAGGGTATCTTCCAGGAGGTTCATCTTGAATTCATGATCTTTGTTAGTGTTAGCTGTCATCGAAGGACTGCCGTTGACCTCAATGAGCCATGGGGCCAATTTTGAGTCCAGCAAAATATCAAAGCCATACAATTCAAATGAATTGTCCCTTTCTGAAGCCATTATTTTTTGGTGAGCCTCCAAGGTTTTGACAATAATTTATTGAATTTTCACAAAACAATTGTTCGTACTACTTTCTCCATATTTTGCGAACAGATATTGCTTGAGACCCTCCACGTACCATTTTCCACCAATAGAGTCATCATACCCTTCAGCTAGTTTTTGAATCGCCACGTTTGTTAAATGAATCTAGGAATTTTGAATTTTTGTCTAGTCGTACCGACAGTGAGTAAATCTGGCAAAGCCTCCTCGATAAAAATATATTTTGAGAGGGGAAAAACTGGTAATTAAAGCGTACAGCCGAATATCGAATTTTTTATTTCCGATCAAAAGAGGATCGCTAATGTACCTTTGAACAATGTAGGGCTCAGCAGAGTGATTTTCCCAGTGAGCTATTTGTGAAAGTTTGTTAAAAAGAAAAATGCCTTTGCCCTGGGATCTGGAAGTCGGCTTCATGATCCAGACATTGCGATTGTCTAAAATGCTCTGCATCTTTTTGAATTCGTCAGCAAAAATGACATACTCTGAGGGAAGAATGTAAGTTTGAGGATAAAAGTTGTACCTGAATTAAACTGTACTTACTGCTGAGCTTATGCACCTCGACCTTCCCTTTCCAGCATTTTTTTGTGCTTTTTGAGGTTTTTGATAAGCTGATCTTTCCTACATAGTTCATAGTAGTTCCTAAAGTGGTTTATCTTTTGATGAGGAGCCAGTTTTTTCTAGTACAGTTCAGGAATGAACTCTTTCTAACTCCAGATGATGTCCCACTGATCATTATCGACTCTGGTATGACCTCTGTTTTCAAAGGCTTCTAGGATGCAGTTGTTAAAGTTAGTTTTGAATTTGATCGTTGGTCTACCTGATGGCTGACTTACATTTGGGAATGGTATTCCTGCTTGATGTATTTTTTGAAGAGCTGGGTCATTATTCGTCTTAACGATTAGATGTATAATTATAAATGCAAGGGGAATCAATATCAACTCACAGAATCACTCGCCTCGCACAAAGTAAGTGTCTGCTTGGAGAACCAGATATAATCAGCATCCGCCAGATTAAGCACTCCAGCTCCATTTTTGGAAAGTAAAAAAAAGTAGAGGATCTCCAATAAAACTACATCAATGGCCTCATCTTTCCCACCACCGCACACTTCAGCTCCTTCATTTCGTCGAGGTACAAGGTGAGGGACCCTGCAAAGCACCACATCAAAGCAAAACTCTTCATGTTTGACGTAACTTCACTATAACCTAGGCCTACGGGGAGAGAGATATTCAGATTTAAATCAGTATTCCTGGTTCGATGGAAACAAAAATATTTAATCTTCATGGTGAACCTTTGGCCTTGAAGTCTACTGACTATGAAAGGGCTTACTTTAGCTCGTTTCTTCGCTCTCTCTACCCTATGAACTATCCTTAAATAGTACTCTACCCTCTCATGAATCGAGTTGAGATCCTGAAGCCTATTATCAGAAATTTCGTGACCTTCAGCTTTTAGAAGTAAGAAGTAAGCTAAATAGCTAGCTGAGAGACATGGGCTACGAATTTGAGATATTCAAACGAAAATCTCTTGAAGGTGTTGAAAAGCTGAACCTTTCTATCTAAATACTGATCACTTATCTTCTCGAAAATAATTTCAGTAATTTACTGAAGGTACACTTTTATTAATCCAGGTCGTGTTGGAGTAGTTAAGAAGAGATAGATCTTCAAGATATGGCGAACTGCTGATCGAATGGAAATTGCGAGAAAGAAAATATGGAGAAGTCATCTTTCAAACAGCAGAAAAGCTATTGATACATGGAAACGCCAGCTTTATGAAGGAGTATCAGGTTCAAGCTTTGTATTAAGTAAAAAAGTATAGTGAAGTTGCATTTGTGGGTCGATCTCTATTGGAATCAGGGGGAACAACTCCTATTATCATTAACATTCTTCTGAATTCTCTTGTGGAGCTTGGAGAAGATCAACGTTTCTTAAAGACCTTGAATCTTGTCTACAATTTACACAACCCATAGTAAATAAAATGGAAGTAGGTCGCTTTCAAAGACAAACCTGCAGAAACTGTTGATCTAGGACATAACAATCTTAGGCCTAAATGCCTTTCATAATTTTCTGAGCTTTGTTTTCCTTTTGACAATGCCTTTTTGAATAGGCTCAAAGCTTGGCAAGTTCAGAAAGCGAGCATGCAAACAAACTCAAAGGAAGGTTTCACTTTGAACATGCTCAACAAGGTTGAAGAAAGTTTGGCAGCTAGGCCTCCTTTTTACGACAGTCTAGTTCTTTATGTAAAGTATCGGGGCTGGGCTAGTTTAGTCAAGTACAGAGCTTAAAGCTTTTGGCTTGAGAGTGACTTTATTCATCAGGAGTAATAGATCAAGCAGTCTTCGCTGGATATTTCTGACGATAGATTTTCTTTCTTTGAGGAAAAGTATTAAGGGTAATAGCCCTATCTTGAATAATAATAATTCGATCTTCCTGATAATGAGGAAGCCCGAGAAAAAATTGAAGAGCCAGCAGTGATGAAAGACATGGAGGAAGTTGAGGAAAAATAGATTGATTCTGATGGAAACCTTAGCTAGCACAACGATTCTAAAATTATAAAGGATATTCCTCGCTGCACAAACCGCATATCGACAGCCCGCAAGCTAAACAAAAACGAAAGAAGCATCGGAAACAAAGTTCAGTGCAATGTCCTTTTGTAGCAAATGTTCTTTGTTTTTTTCAATGATCTGAAGTTATTGAGTTCCCTTTAGAACTGGGAAGAAAAGCTGAACGTGGCGGAAAGTACTTTGTTCAGCAAGGGCAAGAAAGATATTGCTGGAATCATTCTTCTCAAAAAAGGATTTATGCATGGAAAATTGATGCAAAATAAAAAATGCTAGGAGGCCTTTCAAAAGGCAAGGAACATCAGCGAGTCCATTGGAATAAAACTAGTGGCTTGCTATCAGCTCATTACTCTCTATATCAGCAACAAGTAAAAATATCTTAAAACAGAAACGCCACAGGAGTTTAGTTTTACTTGGTTCAGCTTCTCAAACTATTCAAGATGGTGGGTGTAGAAGTATTTGATATTGTTCCAGAGTGGTGTAAGCCTATTCTGCAGTTTGTTGTTCAACATGAAGGGATCTCGATAATCAAGTACTTCATTTCATACTCAGAAATATTCATCCAATATTCAAAAATGTCTTCGGGCTGTACCTCCGCTCAAATTGGTCTGAAGATGATGTTTCTTTACATCTTCAGTCCAAGAAGTGATGTTCTATCATATGTGACTTCAAGTAAATTGATAAAAATATCGAATCACATGCTCAAGGCGACTTGGTTACGGGAAACGATCCTTTTCACCATAAACTTATAATCATCGTATTCTTCTTCATTTATATGTTGAATATCCTCGATCTGTTTCCTTGATGCTTGAGTCTTTCTTAGAGGTTGTGGTTGCTGAGACACAGTATTGGATGATTTAAATTTGGTGAAGGAAATGTGCGAGTGAATATTGGAAGATGAGGATACTCTTTGCTGAGTCTTGTAGGCACTCAAGTTGGTAGATATACGAGGTTGGAAAGTTTGATGACTTGCTTTCTGATATGTTTTTCCTTAAAAAACGTTTCCCATTTCGATACTATTAAATTATAAAAAGAATATGACTCAAGGTCTTGGTCCCATGCTCTTATCAACTCTCAAAGGTACCAGACTGCTTCTTCTCACCTCCTCACACTCTTGCTCACTATTGGCCAATCTATTTCGAAGGGATTAGATCTCTGCGAACAGAACAACAAACAATCCGAGATGCTCCTATATCCTTTTGTTCAGACTCACTCCGTCAGTTAGGCGGATTCGTGTTTGAGCTAGATCTTGCTGCATCTGTGTAGCGAGAATGTTAAGTCTATCAATTTACTGGGAAAGGAGAATATTCTTGATTAAAAAATGTATACTTTTTGGTATAGATCTCCGTCACCCTGTAGCTTTGTCTGGAGTTGATAGTTTTAGTTTTCGTAGCGTTCGAGTTATCTTTTTGTATTTCTAAGGGCTTCACTCAGCGCTGAAAAATCTTCCTCGAGTTGGAAGAGTCTAAATAGGCAAATAAGTACTTAGACTAATAGACTTTGATATTGGTGATGGTCACTTAGTATTATGACTTGGTAAGATTGTAGTTAGAGTACAATTATTCATATGCGGTGTAAAGAC
>Ga0100379_10003802_pt1 | contig 13600 bp, 11 predicted proteins | sample CryGeymeta201503_FD_80418 | JGI IMG/M metagenome (GOLD analysis project Ga0100379, IMG submission 80418) | Groundwater microbial communities from Crystal Geyser aquifers in Utah, USA - Crystal Geyser metaG 2015-03 | ecosystem: Environmental > Aquatic > Deep subsurface > Groundwater | place...
CGAGAATACTGCTATGTTGCAATGGATTGGATGAAATCTACATCCATATGGAAAGAGTCCGGAAGCATTGAGCAAATAGAAGCTTGGATTTTGGATGATTCTTGGTGGGATACTGTCGATTTTTTGGCGAGTACCTGCGTTGGCGCATACTTCTTAAAATTCCCTGCTGAGCGCGATCAATGGATAGAGAAATGGAATAACAGTTCTAATTTCTGGCTGAATAGAACGGCCCTCATCTTTCAATTGAAATACAAGGAAAAGGTCGATACGGATCTGCTTTTTGCCCTTATCGACACCCATAAAACCCAAAAAGAATTCTTCATACGCAAGGCCATCGGATGGGCCTTGAGAGAACTCAGCAAAACCCAACCTGAATTGGTTCGTGAATACCTGCAACGCACTGAACTCTCTGGACTAAGCGTACGAGAAGCAAGCAAATACCTACCGAAGGAATACTAGCTTCTAGGTTACGGGTTAGAGCAAATAGTTCTTCCACTAACCTGTAACCCCTTACCCAGCACCTTTTCTAACACTACCAGATAACTACTCTCGTTTCAGGCTTCTTATCAACCATTGGATTTCCCTCCTTGCAATCAAAGGCATTCCAGAATTCCTCGAGGTTGCTTAATGGACCAATAACACGGTATCTTCCCGGAGAATGAGGATCAGTAAGTATACGATTGCGCAGTTCTTGCTCCTTCATGTTTTGCGCCCAAACTAGCGACCAGCCCAGGAAGAAGCGTTGCTGCCAAGTAAATCCATCTTTGCCTTTACCTTTAGGTGAATTGGCGCCATAATGTTTTTCTAACGCATAAAAGGCCAGAGTTAATCCAGCTAAGTCGGCAATATTTTCTCCTTGGGTCATGCTGCCATTGATATGAACACCTGGCAGGACTTCATAGCCATTGAACTGTTCAACAATTTTATTTGTGCGTTCAGTGAAGCGGACTTGATCCCCTTCTGTCCACCAATTATTTAGGTTACCAAGGGCATCGAATTTGGACCCTTTATCATCAAATCCGTGGGAAAACTCGTGACCAATCACGGCTCCTATTCCTCCATAGTTTAGCGCATCTTCAGCCTCAGGATCAAAGAAAGGAGGCTGTAAGATTCCAGCAGGAAAAACAATCTCATTTTTGCTGGAAGAATAATAGGCATTCACTGTTTGCGGAGTCATGCCCCATTCCTTGCGGTCAACTGGCTTGCCTAATTTATCCATCATCAACTTATACCTAAACCTACCGAGTGCCTGCTCATTCGCAAATAGTGCATTGGGTTTTATTTCAACGGATGAGTAGTCTTTCCACTCGTCAGGATAACCTATTTTATACTTAAAGGCATTAAGTTTTTCTAGGGCCTTCTCTTTGGTGGTATCGCTCATCCAGTCGAGCTTAGCAATGCGCTCGCGGAAAACTTCACGAATCTCTTCCACCATGAGGCTAACTTGTTTTTTGGATGCCTCGCTAAAATGTTTTTTCACAAACAACGCCCCAACTAGTTCTCCTAAATTTCCATTTACCTTTTTCATGGCACGTTCATCAAAAGGTTTCATTTCCTTCACATCTCTCAAAACACCGGAGTAGAATGCAAACTGATCTGCTTCTAAGTCAAGGCTTAATACTCCTGCATGTTCGCTGGTTAGTTCCCAACGGAAATAACTCTTCCACACTTCAAGCGGACGATCATTCCATAACTCAATTGCCTTGCTCAAGAATTCCGTTTGACCAACGATCACTTCGTCCCATTCGGGCATTTCACTTTTTTCGAAATAACGCTTCCAATCTAGGCCAGGAAACGCTTCTAAAAATTTCTTCTTCGTGAATTTATTGTAGGTTTTATCCGGGTCGCGTCGTTGAGTGCGGGTCATCGATATTGCCGCAATCTCCTTTTCAAGCATGAGGATGGACTTCGCCTCTTCCCTATTCGCATCCCGGTTCATTTTTGTATAACCGAGCATGGTCGTTAAATGCTCCAAATACGCAGCACGAATGGCTGTATTCGCTGAATCTTCTTTTAGATAATAATCGACATCCGGAAGATGCAGTCCGCTTTGCGACAGGTGAAGCACATTCTGATCGCTGTTTTTCGCATCCGTTGAGACATAGAAACCAAAAAACTTACCTATTCCATCTTGCTGCCAGATGGCCAATAAATCCATCAACTCCTGATGGGATTAACAGGCTTCCAAGGCATTCAGTTGAACTTGAATTGGTTTCATCCCATTTGCATTTCGTGACGCGCTGTCTAATGCCGATGAATAATAATCCCGCACTTGTTGTTCAGGGGTGCCCTTTGCAAATTTCTGTTTCGAATTCTGTAAATCAGTTAGAATGTGTGTGATCCTATCTTCATTCTGTTTGGCTAAAATATTAAATGCCCCCCAGCGACTTTCAGTTGAAGGGATTGGATTATTTTTTTGCCAACCGCCAATGGCGTAAGTATAGAAATCCTGGCAGGGGTCGGCTGAGGTATCCAAATTCTGTTTATCGTATCCTTTTTTTTCTACTGACATGGCAAAGGCAAATAGGAGTATTGTACTTCCGCAAATACTTGCAATAATTGAGCGAGTCTTTATTAATTTCATAACAACAAAATCCGCTGGAAAATTAATTAATTTATTTAACCTTCATCGAATATTCAGCGGCATTAAAAAACACGTAAGTCCTTGGCATGGAGTATGCCTTAGAATAAGAAATTATACTCCAATGAAACACAACTACTTAACCTTGTTTCTTTTGATTTTAATTTCTGGAATCAATGAAGCTCACGCTCAAGACTACCGTCTTGTTACTGCCACCAATTATAGGTCTGGCGTAATTGAAGACTCAGTTTATCTTCGATTTTCTTGGAATCGCTCGGTCGATGCTCGCTCGCTCGTTTATCTACAAACTCCTTATATTCAGACTGATTTATATTATGAAAAATATGATACATTTTATCATTTCATAAATGGCGATATGCTCAATCCAGCTGCCTACATCTTTAGCGAATATGATTTATATAGCCAACTGAGAAATAAGACCTACAATAACTATCTCAAAGAACGTGTTGAAGGATATAATACCGACACAGTCAGAAGAATTGGAAAACAAGTGCAAATGGGCACTCAGCAATGGGTCGATAAAATTAAAAACGAAACCATTTCTTATGCCGACCGAAAAATTGAAATCCGCTATGAAATGAACGGAGGAATATGGCATCCAACAACACGATGGGAACGAATCAATGTTGCGGATGGTGATTCCGTAATCATTAATTATATCAACCCACCGCAGACACCAGATTGGCAATATATAAGTACTGAAACGCATCATTTTGATGCCAACGGACAATTGATTTTTAGAGGTGTTTACCCTTCAGATTCACGTCATGACATCTATTCCTATACCTACCATCCAAATGGCGAATTGAAGGAATACCGTCTCGATGAATATCACCATGACACGATGAAAACCCGGCTTCGCCAAACCAGTAGTTTGAACGCGAATCAAGAGATAGATAGTATCCATATTTACTACTACAACGAAAACCAAATAAGCAGTCATTTCATTGCAATTGCCTCTTACGACGGCCAAAATCGTATTCGCCAGCTCATTGGAGAAATTGACCCAATGTATCCAAATACTTTGTACATGTTTGATAGTTTGAATCTAGAATATTTGAATACTACCAAATATATAACTGCGTTCAAACACTTTTTTTCGGGAACAACTTTTGCCGCCTACTATACCTATGAGCCTTTCAATAATAATGTTGGATTAGCCACTACTACTGCGCCAATAAGTCCAAGCGTATACCCTAACCCTAGTGCGCATCAACTAAATATCGATTGGCCTAAAAACGATGGGGTTATTTCATTTAGATTGTATGATGGACAGGGAAAAGAGCTCTTTTCGAAAAAATTAGATAAGAGTGACCATGTTATCTATATACCAGAATCCATCACTGCTGGGTTATACTACTATCGCCTACAAAGTGGAGCAGCACATCACTCTGGAAAGCTCCAACTCCTTCCCTAGTTAATTCACAATTTTATCCGCACAATAGCTGCTGGCAAATGCTTCCGGTTTGGCCTTGAAACAAAAGCCCATTCCGAGGATATAGCCAGTGGCTTCTTTGAGTGCCGAATTCGATTCGAATTGCGGATTGGTATTGATGTCGGCATGAACTTCTAAATCCACTTCATGGCGATCGAGCAAATCACATAATCGGTAAGCAATATCAACCGACATGGCCACTTCTGTTATCATCCGCTCTTTGAGGCTAATCATGTTTTTCCTCTTTTCTTGATTGATGAACATGAATCCGCCCTTTTTATGCCTGACGAAAACTATCACAGTAGCATATTCTGTAATATTTCCCTTGACTTGGGAGTCTGTGCCAATACAAACCTTCAGTTGATTGCCCTTCGCTCGTTCACGCAGAATAGCCCCTTCTACTTCGTCTAAGATATTTTCAGATAATTGAACGCCTTCGAAATTTCGCCACATAGTGAGTCGATTTCTCGGAAGATAGGAAATAAGATTGAGTAAAAGACTGAGGCTGAGCTTGAGAATGAGAAATTAACAAAACCTTAACCTCAAGCTTAAGCAAGCGTAAACACCGTAATCTCGGGTAAAATTCCAACCCTACCGGGATAACCAATAAACCCAAATCCCCGGTTTACATACAATTGCTGCTGATCATGTTGGTACATTCCTGCCCACTGTTTATAGATGTATTGAACGGGGCTCCATTTGATGAATTTATTCTCGATACCCAATTGTGCACCATGGGTATGACCGGAGAACATGGCTGCAATATCTGGATGTTGCTGACGAACTACGGCATCCCAATGCGATGGGTCATGCGACATTAATAATTTAAAGTCCACCTCTCCCATACCATCTTTGGCCTTATCGACATCGCCAAGTTTAGGGAAACGAAGACTATGACCCCAATTTTCTACACCAAGGAGTCCGAGTTTCTTTCCGCCAATCTCTATCACCTCATTTTCATTTCGCATAAGGTTCCATCCAATTTCTTTATGGGTATTGACTAATGCCTGAAAGTTGGCTTCCATATCGGCTTTATTTTCCCAACGGTGGTATAATCCATAATCGTGATTTCCTAAAACAGAATAGCTTCCTATATCGGCTTTGATTTCGCGGAACATGTCCACCATATCCTTGGCTTCCCAAGCGAAATTATTCACCAAATCACCAGTAAACATGAAGAGATCTGGTTTGGTATCTTTCACCATTTGAATGCCTTTGGCGACGGCATCTACATCGGCCAAACTTCCAGAATGAATATCCGATAACTGCACCAAACGTTTGCCCCGCCAAGCCTTTGGTAAACCAGGGATTTCCAATTTCACATGACGCACTTGGTAATCATAAGCACTTTTGTATACGCCTCGCATCATCAAATAAAAGGGGGCGGCAGCGGTAATAGCTCCGGCATTATAGATGAAGTCAGCCCGTGACATTCCGCCCTTCTTCTCCAGCACTTCTTCGTTGCGTTTCCTGTACTTTACTGTCATCCATCCAAAAAAACTGAGCATATCTTCGAAGAGCACAAAAACGCTAAAAATGATCTTCGAAACATAGAAGGCCATAACGAAGCCAGAAAAGAAAGTTCGAAAAGCATCATATCGCTCGGCAGTATTATTCGAAAAGAAATAGCCAAAACCAATAAGCACCAATGCTGATATTCCAAAGTGCGTGAAGCCTGCAAAACGCTTCCAAAACGTTGATTTATTGCGTACTAAGTAACGAATAGCCCGGTAGGTGAATAGGTCCGTAATGAGGATAAAACCAAAGACAAATACCAGGGTATTGAGGATGGGTGATTTCATTCTTGCGATGCTTCTTTTCTAGGGTGCAGAATCAGGACAAATTGATTAATTTTGCGGCCTAATATCAAACGATTGGAATCTAAAGGACATCCGGAATCCGCTTTTTCATTTTCCGACACCTCCATCGCTTTTCAAGACAAAAGCATTGACGAGCTGAAGAAGGCCAGGCTCATGTTTACTACTTTTAACTACAAATGGTTGCTAAAAGTAGGTCCCTCATTGGCACGTTTCGGACTGAATGCTGGATTGCCAATAAAAGGTCTTATTAAGGATACTCTTTTTGCTCAATTCTGCGGAGGAGAATCTATCGAAGATTGTGCCGAAACCGTTGAACGACTAAATAAGGTCGGTATAGGAACAATTCTGGATTATTCGGTTGAAGGACAGGAGAACGAAACCACTTTCGATGCCACTGCGGCAGAAATTATACATACCATAGAAAAGTCTGCAGAAGATACTGATAGAATGCCTTTTTCTGTATTCAAAGTAACGGGAATTGCACGCTTTCATATCTTAGAAAAGGCTATTCGAGGTGAAGACCGATTAGCAGGCGACGATTTGGCAGAATACCAACGTGTAAAAACTCGCTTCTTTAAAATCACGAGCAAAGCCGCTGAATTAGGTGTCCGAATTTTGGTGGATGCAGAAGAAACTTGGATCCAACCCAGCATTGACCACCTTACTGAGGAGGCTATGAAAGCCCATAATAAGAACCAAGTCATTGTTTTTAATACACTGCAGTTCTATCGTCACGACCGACTTCCCTACCTTGAAAATTGCATTCAAGACGCCTTAGAAAACGGCTATATGTTGGGCTATAAGCTCGTTCGCGGTGCTTATATGGAAAAGGAACGATTGCGTGCCTATAAGCGGGGATATCCATCGCCAATTCAGCGGAGTAAAGCTGAATCAGACCATGATTTCGATAAAGGATTGCACTTATGTTTAACGCATATAAACACCGTAAACATCTGTGCTGGAACGCATAACGAGCAATCTTGCCGTTACCTCACCGAATTAATGCAAGAAAAAGGTGTGGCACCAAACGATAAAAGAATTTACTTTGCACAATTACTCGGCATGAGTGACCACATCAGTTATAATCTTGCACATGCAGGATATAATGTGGCCAAATATGTACCTTACGGTCCCTTAAGAGAAGTTTTACCCTATCTTTCAAGAAGAGCCGAAGAGAACAGTTCCGTAAAAGGACAGGCAGGGCGCGAATTAAGCCTTATCGATGCCGAATTAAAACGCAGAAATCAAGCATAGTACATGATCGAATCAGAATTTTACAATACCCAAAGAGAGAAATTACGTATCTCTGAATATGGACGGAATGTCCAAGAAATGGTGGCCCACATCAAAGCGGTCGAAGACAAAACTAAACGCAGCTTGCTTGCTGCAGGGGTGGTAAACGTAATGGCCAACCTCAATCCACAGCTCAAGGATATGGCAGATTTCAAACAAAAACTTTGGGATCACCTTTATGCCATCGCAGATTACGACCTTGATGTAGACGGTCCATATCCCGTTCCGGAAAGAGAAGTAATGATGAAGAAGCCGTCGCCGGTTCCTTATCAAGACAATATGATTCGTTTCCGTTTTTATGGAAGAAATGTTCAGAACATGGTTATTGCCGCTTCTGAAATGGAAGAGGGCGAAGTCCGTACCGCATTCATTAACCTGATTGCTTCCTTTATGCTCAATTCTTGCAGAAACTGGAACAATGAAAACTTGAGTGAAGTAGCGATTTCAGAGCATATGCGCATCTTGTCATCCGGGAAGCTTGATTTAGGTTCGGAAGACATAACCATTTTGTATCATACGAAAGACAGTCCACGACCACAGCAAGGCGAGCGTAATTTTAGAGGCGGAAACAACCGCAACAACCGAAATAATCGCAACAATAACTCGGGAGGAAATAACCGTAATAACCGAAATAACAACCGGAATTCGAACCGAAGCCGCAAATAAGTTCGGCTATCAACACCTTCCTGTTTACAAAGTTTTCAGCTGCCCAGCTCGCTTTTGCGTTTATTTGAAAAAAAGCTAGACCATGGGATCGTTCAAAATTAAAGGCGGAATAAAACTTCAAGGCACCATTATTCCTCAAGGTGCAAAAAATGAGGCCTTGCAAATTCTATCTGCGGTGCTCCTCACACCCGATCCAATTATAATCCGCAATATCCCGCTTATTCGAGATGTGCTGAAGCTGATTGAACTACTGGGCGCCCTCGGTGTTGAGGTAGAAAAACTGAACGATCATAGTTACCAATTTCAGGCGAAAAATGTCAACCTTGAATACCTGAATTCGGAAGAATTTAAAACCAAAGGTGCGGGTCTCCGTGGATCTATCATGGTCTTGGGCCCATTGATTTCCCGCTTTGGAAAAGGATATATCCCGAAACCTGGTGGCGACAAAATTGGTCGTCGTCGTTTAGACACGCACTTTATTGGATTTCAAAAACTTGGAGCAGAATTCACCTATGATGCGGAAAACAGTTTCTATAAAGTAAATGCGAGCAATCTCAAAGGGGCCTATATTCTGCTGGATGAACCTTCCGTAACGGGTACCGCCAATATTATCATGGCTGCTGTCCTTGCCTCTGGTAAAACAACAATTTATAATGCGGCTTGCGAACCTTACCTCCAACAACTTTGTCGGATGCTTATTCGTATGGGGGCTAAAATCACAGGACATGGAACAAACTGCATAGAAGTAGAAGGAGTAGAACGTCTCCACGGCTGCGAACACGCTATGCTGCCCGATATGATTGAAGTGGGTAGTTTTATTGGACTGGCCGCCATGACCCAAAGTGATATCACCATCCAAGGAGCAGGTGTTGAACATCTCGGAATCATCCCTGAAATTTTTCGAAGAATGGGTATTCACCTCGAAATTAATGGCGATGATATTCGCGTGGTTCCTCAAGATACCTATCAGATAGAAAGTTTTATCGATGGATCTATCATGACCATCTCCGACGGACCATGGCCAAATTTCACCCCCGACTTGATAAGCATCGTATTGGTTACGGCCATTCAGGCGAAAGGCAATGTGCTCATCCATCAAAAAATGTTTGAAAGTCGGCTATTCTTTGTCGACAATTTGATCGACATGGGTGCTCAAATCATTCTTTGCGACCCACACCGAGCAACAGTTATGGGCTTAAACAGAGCCATACGACTTAAAGGCATCACCATGAGCTCACCCGATATTCGCGCAGGTGTAGCTTTGCTTATTGCCGCGCTCTCTGCTGAAGGCACTTCAACGATACATAATATTGAACAAATCGACCGAGGATATCAGTTTATTGATACCCGTTTGAAGGCGCTAGGAGCACAGATAGAAAGGGTTCAATGATGAAAAAAGGGGTGTTTTGCTTTAGGTTACGGGTTAGAGCTGTTAGCGATTTCTCAGTCGCCTCTGACTCAATCTCAACCTATTTCTCAACTGGCTTACTTTTTGTAAACTTGTAAGTATGAATAAACGTGTTACACTCCTGGTTCCTATTTTGATTGTCTTTGGATTGGCAGTTGCCTTTTCATTTAGCAGTCGACCAGAAGCGAAGAGCATTCGCACGCAAGGACCAAAAATTGGAGAAATGGCTCCAAATATTTCATTGGCCGATGCAAATGGAAATATCTATTCGCTATCAGATCTTAAGGGAAAAATTGTATTGGTAGATTTTTGGGCTTCCTGGTGTGGGCCATGCAGAGAAGAAAACCCGAACCTAGTGAGAACTTATGAAAAGTTCCATAATGCACGCTTTAAAAATGCCCGTGAGTTTACCATCTATTCTGTATCGCTTGACGACAATTCAGAAAAGTGGCAAAAAGCCATTCAGAAAGACGACCTCAAATGGAATTACCACGTGAGTGATTTGATGCGTTGGGAATCTCCTGCCGCAGCCACCTACGGGATAGCATCCATACCAAGTAATTTTCTACTCGACGAAACGGGTAAAGTAGTTGCCATCAACTTACGAGGCAAAGAGCTTGACAACGCACTCAAAGGCCTTCAATAAGGCAAACTGACAAAGAATCGAACCGCCACCAAAATGGCGGTTTTTTTGTGTCAAATTGGCACAATAGGCAGCTTGGCAAAACCTTTGACCATAGCAGTCCAAACATTGACGAATAAAAGTATGAGCAAGAAGAAAGAAGAGCCAGTCGACGAAGAGGTAAAAAACCCAACGGCTGCGGATCAAGATAGCACTGACACTTCAGAAGAAGCTATGGATGAAGTAAGCTCCTTGAAAGCTGATCTTGCTGAATTAAACGATAAGTACGTTCGGATGTATTCCGAATTCGATAATTATAAACGCCGCACGGCCAGAGAACGTGTTGAGTTTTTGCAAAGTGCCTCACGTGATTTAGTGGTTTCCTTATTACCTGTTTTAGATGATTTTGAAAGAGCGGAGAAAGCCGTTGCTGAGAGCAATGACTTGGAAGCCTTGAGAGAAGGAATGAAACTGGTTCATCATAAAATGAAATCAGTGATGAGTCAAAATGGCTTGCAAGCGTTAGAGTCTGTAGGCAAGGAATTCGACGTCGATTTCCATGAGGCAATCACAAAAATCCCGGCTCCTTCGAAAGACCTTCAGGGAAAGGTTGTAGACGAAGTAGAACGCGGGTATTTATTGAAAGACAAAGTTATTCGCTTTGCAAAAGTAGTAGTGGGAGAATAGATACATGGCGAAAAGAGATTATTACGAAATACTCGGACTGAGCAAGCAAGCCAGCGACGATGAGATAAAAAAAGCTTATCGTAAAATGGCCATCAAATACCATCCAGATAAAAATCCAGGAGACGCAGCGGCAGAAGAAAGTTTCAAAGAAGCAGCCGAGGCCTATGAGGTTCTCAGAGATGGCAATAAGCGAGCACGCTATGATCAATTTGGTCATGCCGGCATGGGCGGTGCAGGCGGCGGTGGAGGATACGGCGGCGGCGGAATGAGCATGGATGATATCTTCAGTCAGTTTGGAGATGTTTTCGGCGACGGAGGAAACCCCTTTGAGAGCTTCTTCGGTGGCGGTGGAGGTCGTGGCGGTTCAAGAGGACGTGGACGCGGTGGAAGCAATATCCGTATTAAAGTAAAACTCACGCTGCAAGAAATTGCCAAAGGAGCTGACAAAAAAGTAAAGTACCAACGTTTGACCATCGCTGAGGGCGTAACCTTCAAAGGCTGCTCAACCTGCGGGGGATCTGGCCAAGTACGCAGGGTGACCAATACCATTCTTGGCCAAATGCAAACAGCAAGTGCTTGTCCTACTTGTCATGGTAGCGGAAAAATATTAGATAAACGTCCGAGTGGTGTTGACAATTCCGGCTTGAGTCATGTCGATGAATTAGTGGAAATAAAAATTCCTGCTGGGGTAACCGAAGGAATGCAGCTATCCGTATCAGGAAAAGGAAACGCCGGACCCGGTGGTGGTCCAAATGGTGACTTGCTCATTCAAATTGAAGAGGTAGAGGACGATAAACTTCAAAGAGAAGGTCAGAATATCTTGTTCAACCTCTTCCTAAATTTTGCGGATGCCGCATTGGGTACGCAGGTCGAAGTTCCTACCGTAGATGGCAAAGTGAAAATTAAGATCGAAGCAGGAACCCAAGCGGGTAAAATTCTCCGATTGAGAGGCAAAGGGCTTCCGAGCGTGAATGGCTATGGAACCGGCGATCAACTCATTCAGGTGAATGTTTGGACACCAACCAAGCTCAACTCAGAAGAAAAAGAACTACTCGGAAAATTGAAAAACTCTGAAAATTTTCAACCGAAACCAGAAAATGGCGAACGCGGATTTTTCGATAGAATGAAAGAATTTTTCCAGGGTTAAACCTTTCCCAATACCTTATTTAAAAATGCCGCGTTTACTTTTTACAGTAGGGCGGCATTTAATTTAAAGCGCGTTATGAAAGCATTCATCTTCTCACTCTTAGTCATCAGTTTTCTCTTTAGTTCATTTGAGGAATCCTATACAATTCTTCCGCAGGAACTGGATGCTTTTGAAGCAAGTAATGTGTATCGACTAAAAAAACACCGAGATAGCCTGTGTCTTGACACTTTTCTTTGTCGTCTTGCACGTGAGCATAGCGAACACATGGCTCAGGGAGATATAAAATTTGGCCATGATGGATTTAATAAACGCTTCAAGCTCATCGGAAAAGAATTGGGAACAAATGGCGCTGCAGAAAATGTGTATATGTCGTCTGAATTAGCCACTGGTGAAGAGGCCGTTGCCGCATGGATCAATAGTAAAGGTCATCGTGAAAACTTGCTTGGACGCGAATACACCCGCGTGGGACTAGGCATGGCAAGCGGACCAGAGGGGACCTTTTATACTCAAATCTTCGCGCGTTAAGAGCCGCCAATTTATCGTACCTTTGCGGGCTTGAAAAGCGTGTTATGAGTAAAATTGTTGCCATTGTCGGAAGACCTAATGTGGGTAAATCCACCCTTTTTAACCGTCTAGTTGGTGCCCGTAAGGCCATCGTAGACGACGTGAGCGGCGTAACGCGCGATCGCCACTATGGCAAAGCAGAATGGCTTAACCGTGGATTTGTCGTAATTGACACCGGAGGCTATGTGCCTCATACGATTGATGTTTTTGAATCGGCTATTCGAGACCAAGTCAGTATTGCCATTGAAGAGTCTGATATCCTCATCTTTATGGTGGACGTAACCACGGGTATCACGGATTTAGATCAAGCATTTGCTCAGATTCTACGCAAAACCAAAAAGCCGGTTGTCCTCGTTGTCAATAAAGTTGATAATATTGAACGTCAGGTGGATGTTCCGGAGTTTTATGCTTTGGGATTTGACCCACTGTTTCAAGTTTCTTCTATCACAGGAAGCGGAACCGGAGAAATCTTAGACCATATCTATGAAGCCTTAGAGTTGAAAGAGGATGAGGAAGTAATTTCTACGGCTGAAATGGAAGAGGCCGAGGAAAATGTTTTCCCAAGAGACATCAACCTTCCCAAAGTAGCCATCGTGGGGCGTCCGAATGTAGGAAAAAGCTCTATGATCAACGCTTTGCTCGGATATGATAGAAATATCGTCACCCCAATTGCAGGAACCACACGTGACACCATCCATACCCATTACAGTGCATTTGGTAAAGAAATGCTATTGGTGGATACCGCTGGAATTCGCAAAAAAGGAAAAGTGCATGAAAACATTGAGTTCTACTCGGTACTTCGTGCCATACGCGCTATTGAAGAATGTGACGTATGTGTCATCATGGTGGATGCCACCCAAGGCGTAGAGTCACAAGACCTAAACCTCTTTAATTTAGCACATAAAAACAGTAAAGGAATTGTTTTACTGATTAACAAATGGGACCTTATAGAAAATAAGGAGACCAATACCATTAAACATTTTGAAGAAGCAATCCGGAATAAAACAGCGCCCTTTGTTGATTTCCCAATTCACTTCATTTCGGTAACGAATAAACAAAGAATCTTTAAAGCTGTAGAGGCCATTGAAGATGTTTATGAGAATATGAAACGTACCATTTCGACTTCGAAATTTAACGAGTTCATGTTACCCATTATTGAGCAAACTCCTCCTCCATCTGAAAAAGGAAAATACATTCGAATCAAGTATGCCACTCAATTAAAAGCAAACTCAGTGGTGTTCGCTTTCTTCTGTAATTTACCCCAATATGTGAAGGACTCATATAGACGTTTTCTTGAAAACAAAATACGCGATGAGTATAATTTTCAGGGAGTTCCGATAAAGATATTTTTCAGAA
>Ga0100379_10003808_pt1 | contig 13592 bp, 17 predicted proteins | sample CryGeymeta201503_FD_80418 | JGI IMG/M metagenome (GOLD analysis project Ga0100379, IMG submission 80418) | Groundwater microbial communities from Crystal Geyser aquifers in Utah, USA - Crystal Geyser metaG 2015-03 | ecosystem: Environmental > Aquatic > Deep subsurface > Groundwater | place...
ATAAATGATACGGGCAAAACGAATTAACAATATGATTGTTTCGCCCCCACCATTATTGGATAAGAAGGATCCAAGACCTGTTAGGGGACGAGAACTATTTGAAGAGCCATATGCAAATGTATTTATTGCAAGTCGAAAGAAATCTGGTAAAACATATACGATCTACAATATATTAAAAAAATGTGTAGGGAAAAATACCACCGTTATATTCTTTTGTTCGACGTTATACAAAGACCCTGTGTATAAATCCATTATGGGTATGCTTGATAAAAACAAAATTAATTATATTGGTTATACCTCGTTAGTGGAAGATGGAATTGACCATTTACAAGAATTGGTTGAATGTTTAACGAAAGAAGCAGAACATCAATTTATGGAAGACCAAATGCCAAAAGACAAATTACGTAAAATGTTATTTGGAGATGATGAAGATGATGAAAAGAAAAATCGTAAATTGAAATATTTAGCTCCTGATTATATCATGGTATTAGACGATTTAAGTGATGAGTTAAAAAGCAGAAGTTTGGTCACCCTGTTAAAAAAGAATCGACATTTCTTATGTAAAATATTGATATCGACACAAAATTGGAATGATATATTGCCAGAATCCAGAAAGCAAATTGATTACGTTTTGGTGTTTAAGAACATGGTTGAGAAGAAATTAATCGAAATTTATCGGGATTGTAATGTGGCAATTACATTTGAACAATTTAAAAAGATTTATGATTGGGCTACTCAGCCGGCGTATTCTTTTATGTATGTGGATTGTATTAATGATACATTTCGTCTTAATTTTAATATTGCTATAGAATTATAGTTTTTTTTCTCAGTCCTTATTATATATGCCAGCACGCAGAAAAACACAAAACGGTAAAGGGTTCTTTGACTTAATTAAAAAAGGAGTTAAATTTCTCAAAGACACCAAAGCTATCTCAACTATTGGATCATTAGTTCCTCATCCGGGCGCCCAAAAGGTTTCAGGAGTTGCAGGATCACTTGGATTTGGACGAAAACGTCGTCGTCCTAGAAAGCAAAAAGGTAAGGGTTTATTTGACATCATTGGGGGCCTCCTTGGTGGGAAACGAGCCACAACTGGTGGAAAACGCCGAAGAAAGAAAATAATCACTTAAATTTTTTTATCTTCATATAGAATATACTTATGGAACAATTTCTTAGAACATGGGAACGATCAAAGTCCGTTAAAAATGAACCTTTAAGCGGTAATTCTAACTCGATAGTCATGTGGGGTTCTCCTACTGGATTATCGAAAACCGCTAATAATCAAATGCCAAATACTTCACGGGAAACATTAGATCAACAAACACCTGTAAAAGGATTACAAATGGGGGGAAGAGCACCTCGTCCGGTCGAGATACCTAAGACATTCAGAACATTTAAACCGGCAGTAATGCCATCTTATTATGCTTAAACTTTTTTTTTCAATTCATATAATATAGACAAATTATTATATGAGTAGTTATACTTCGTTATATGGAATAACCGATATTGATGCAGATATCATAAATGTCGAACAGCTAAATATAATGTCCAATCCCTTAACAGTTGCAGGATACAATTATACGTTTCCAAATATTGATGATACTGTCCTTACTGAAACTAAATCACAATCTACAAGCAATAAAACAATTACATACAGCACCATAAATAATACAGTCATTGGTGCAATTGCGCCTTCCACTGGGAATTTCACAACAACAAATACTGTTTCGCTCTATATTAATGGCGTTTTAGTTGATTTGGCAGATATATTTCGTTTATCGGTAAATGTCACAGATGATATAACACAAGGGACGAAATTATTTACAGATTTAATTGAAAAAGCATATTGGAATGCTAAACAGGAACAATTAACCTTTACATCCCCGTTATCTGAGCTATCAAATGTCGTTAGTATTGATTTAAGTTCTTATTTCAATATGACAACCAATACAACAGACAACTTGACAGATACGTCATCCAATAGACTGGTAACTGATGCACAAATAGCATCATGGAATACTGGGAGTGGATTGTGGAGTCTATCTGTCGGAACCATCTCAACAGCATATAACGCAATGGTAAATGGAACACTTTCCAGCTCAGGAGCAGGTGATTTTTATGGGGTTCTAATTAATGGAAATTCTTTTGTGGATTTTACGAGAAATATACAATGTGGTTCAATTAATGGAGCTTCATGCAATATTACCAGTGGGTCGTATTATTGTAATAGTAGTGAATTCATCAACGCAGGGAAACAAGCTAATCTTAATCAAATAAGTATCAATTCTAGTCTATTGTGTGATGTCAGCAAGAATATTAATTGTAGTACCATAGCTATAAATAGTTCGTCTTTCGTGGATATCAGTAAGAATATATACGGTTTATCATTAGCCATCAATGGAACTTCAACGATAGATTCAAGCCGTAATATATATGGTTACACATTAGCAATCAATGGAACTTCAACGATAGATGCAAGCCGTAATATATATGCTAATACGGTTTCTACTGGGGGTACTCAAGTGATAGATGCAAGCAGAAATATATATGGTTCTACATTGTATATTGGGGGTACTCAAGTGATAGACGGGAGTAGGGCAATAATCAACGTAACAGCTATCACAACGTCAGGAAATATTACAGGGCAGGGATTAATTATTAACAGTATTTTAGCTTTTGATTTACTGAATAATATGTATTGTCATGAAATTAAACAAATTGCGGGTCCAAGTAACACGGTGCTTAATGTAGATACAAAAACTCTATATGCAGATGCTATATACATCAATGGGACTCAAATTTTAAATTCAAGCCGTAATTTATCCAATATTGTGAATCTTACTACTAGCGGAACAAACTTATTCAATGGATTGACATACTTGTATAACACACTATATATGAATGGCAATATTTTGGCAAATACATCAAAAGAATTATTTCCATCAGCTATTACACATGATAGTAATATCGTGATTACATCATCCAATACAACCCCTATGATACGTATAGGATATTCTACATCACCAAATAGCAGTGGGATTAATTCATGTTGTATAGGTAATTTTAGTGGATACTCATTAACAACAGGCAATTATAACACGTGTGTAGGAGGACATAGCGGATACACAATGAGTGGAGCCAATAATTGTTTTATTGGTAGTTATGCAGGATATAATGCCAGTTCTACCGGTGAATCAACCTATACGGGTTCAGAATGTGGGTATTTAAATTCAGGAAGTTCTAATACAGGCGCTGGATTCCAATCGCTAGGATATGGAACTGGCGGAGGAGGTAATAATTGCGCTTATGGACATCAATCGTTAAGGAACAATACAACAGCAAGCGGGGGATGTGCATTTGGTAAAGAAGCCCTATATAACAATACAACAGGGCTTGTAAATTGTGGATACGGTTATCAGGCATTATATTCCACTTCAACAGGTGGATACAATACAGCTATGGGATATCAAGCGGGTTATTCTATCACGGCAAACAATAATGTATGCATTGGTCGTAATTCAGCAGGAAGTTATACAGGAGGAGAATGTGTTCAAATCGGGGCATTAACTGGGAATAGTAGTTGTGGATATGGAGGAATAGCAGTTGGTTATGCATCTAATAGTGTTGGTTATATTTCAACTGTAGTCGGTTATGGGTCATATTGTGATGCATCGTATGCCTCTTGTATCGGATATAATGTTAGTTCAGCAGCAGACAGTCAAGCATATGCATTGTATCTAAATACAAATATTCCATCAGCATCGGGTACTACATTAGTCATAACAGGAAACGGAAGGGTTGGACCTACTACATCAGCTCGCCGTTTTAAGAAGGATATTGTGACATTAGAAGATGAAAAGATTAACGCTTTAGATGTTGTTATGAAGATGCGCTCCATTGTTTATACATCCATCAATGATATTGAACAGAATAGGGAAATTGGATATATAGCCGAAGAAATACAACCACATTTAAGTAATGTTGTTAGATGTGATAATACCGGTCAATGCTTTTCCATAAGTTATGAACGTATTGTTCCTATTCTTTCAAGGGCAATACAACAACAAAATGTAAAAATCACAGCATTGGAAAATACAATTAATAATATGTCAATTCAACATAATAAAGCGTTGGAAGATAAAGTAGCTCTTCTAGAAGAACGATTTAATAATTTACTAAGTTTGCAAAACATCACATATATTTAATCATAATTGAATAGTAATTATAATTAAGTAATTTATCTCCTACGTCGGACGACACGTTTTTTTCTCCTTCCCCCTACAAAATCAGGGTCATAACGACGTGATGCAGGTCCAGTGTGTGATGTATAGCCCCGATTACGTCTATCTATTTCTGCTTGTCTTGTTAATCTATCGTGTAATGTTTTTGAGAACTTTGCATGATTCTGTGCAAGCCATTCTTCTTTTGTAGGCTGTCTGAACATATCTTTCACCTTTTTAATAATGGATTTAATGGCACTTCCTAATCCTTTACCCCGTTGTGCGGTTCGTTTAACTGGCATATATATTAGCAACACAAAAAACTATATTGCTTTCGCAAATCCTAAATATTGTTTTTATTCTTATATGGTTTTTTGTATCAATCCTAATTTTCCTAAAACATAATCTATTATAAACTGATCGTTTGAACCCCATGCAGCATAATCATCACCGTACAAGTCCATGATACCATTTTTAACTAGCTTACCATCATCACTATATAGCAAATAAGACAATTTACATCCTTGATTAAGCACTAGTTGGATCACTTGTACGGCTACTTTGGTGATAGTTTGGGTTTCCACGAGCTGGTGTTCTTTGATTTCAATTTTGTCAGTCATATACTATACATTAGATTTTTATTCCTCCGTATTTTATATCTCCAATCACAAGATTATATTTGTATCTTATGTAATCAGGTGCCAATGCTTTTTTATCTTTATGATATAGATAATTCGATTCATACTTCTTATTTATTAACTCAGAATCGAATCCTAATACTTTTCTTTTGATATGTATATGTTTAAAATCAGATACTAAACCCATCGATACCAATATATGCCGAATAATCCCACTTCCACTTCTATTTTTATTCCTTCTTTCATCATGTACATAGTCCATTTCACAAAGAACAGCATTAAATCTATCATCCCCATACCTTTTATTATATGTATTTTGTAATCGTTTATGTATTCTTTCTTTTCTTGTACAACGTAGAATACCTTTGTAAGATTTATTTGAATAATCGATTTCTAATTCGTCCATTACGTATTCATATTCTTCCTTCCAATGCTCCCTTGTTTCTACAACATACGGCATGACCACATACTTAGCTACATCCATGGGCATAATATCACTTATCAATTCTAATAATTTAGACATCCTATATTATTATACTATAAAAAAATTCTTATATATTACTTATTTTCACATTGAATACAAAAAGGACTATTCTTTCGTTTGAAAAACATACGACTATGCTTTAATGCTTCACATTTCCTGCAATATTTTAAGTCCATTTGCTCGTACATTACATCATCATCATCATCATGTATATCAATGTCCGATTCAACAACAGCTTTAACTTGGCTTAATGTATTGTAATAATGATTGCGGGTTTCATCATCCACTGCTAGTTTTCCGGTTGTGTATGCGAAATCTTGGAGTACTTTCAATATATTGCATTTCAAACATTCTGAATTCAATAAATTGTCTCTTCCTACGTCCTTAAAACATGTTCTACATTTCCTTGTGAAGTCATCAGCGCATAATCCATTTACTAAAGGAGCCTTCTTGTTACATTCTCTGCATTTTTGATGTGTGATATTATAACTCATCCTATATATTCTTATAATATAAAAAAAATCTTATATCTTTTTTTTTATTAATATATGTTCTCATTGGATTGCCGTATCCATTTCTATCAATAGGTATATAATCAATCATAATACCTATTAAATCTTCATTGAATTCATAAGGTAAAGCATCTAAAAACAGTCTTTCATATATTGGATCTGTCTTTTCTCTGGTTAATATCTTATTTTCCTTAAATTGTTTAATCTTTTTATCATCTTCCTCAATCTTTTGGTTTATTTCTTTTATTTCCTTTAAAAATCTATTTTTAATATTATATTTGTCGTCTATGTAAGCTCCGTATATATCAAGGAATCCCGCCATATATTTGTATAATAAAAAAATTCTTATATATTAATTAATCCTTCTGTTACCTCTCACAAGTACCCATAGTGATTCAGATTCTTCCTCTATTGGTGCTATTCCATCTATAAAAGGCTTTAATATAACATCACCTGGTAATAACAAAATCCTTCTTATGTCAAATAAGGGTGATAAAATAGGAAATATCATGCATACAATGAAAGTATCGTCATCCATATAGTAATACAAGATTAAAATATATTATCTGTGTATAGTATATATGAGTGAAAAACCAGTACTTTTATTGATTACTCGTAATTTGTCATCCGGTGAGATTACAGAATTTTACCGACATTTTACCCATGTTCTCATTATAAATGAGACGACATCCGCTAGGAAATTGATTGAATTTAAGAATGATACCATTGTCGTATGCGATGTTAGAACAATGACCGGCAAAGACTATTTCAGTGAGAATAGCAAATACTTAGATGAAAACAAGGACAATATCGTCGTTGTACGTGCTTCTGGAGACCGTTTTGGTGATTCATCCGCCTTATCCGGTGTTAAATACAATACAAAACGAATCAGAACAGGATGTCCAGATAAAACAACCTTTATGCATCATCTATTACAGTTAGTTGATGTACCAGCCATTCAAGGAACCAAGAAAAGGCTTTTAAAAAAATTATTAACGTGTTGCTTTGGTTCTCAGGTAAAGCAATAATAAACCGAATAAAACAAGCCGTAATGGCATTGTTAGCTTAAACCAACACGTTAATTTAATTTTTTTTATTCTATTATAAGATATATATAATGGAACCATTATTTCCACCCGTATTAATCAGAAGCAAAGCCCATATGAACGTCCACAACACAAAACCATCTACAGGAGCATGTGATATATGTAATTGTTGTGTACGATTGAAGAAATGCCCTAGTTGTGAAGTTAGTTTTATGTGTCCTTATTGTATTCATCATTATAGCATCTGTAACTACTGTTGCAACGCTAACATCATGTTTAATGAATACTTTGACGATAGAATTGAACATTACAGACGTTTACAATATGTGAACAAGCAAATCAAACGATTAAGTAGTTCTAAACCACCTGTACTGTTTGGATATAACTTTCCTTGTCTCTATAATGATTTAAGAGTAACCAGGATTATGTGGCAGCATAAGAATTTATTCAGTTCCATAGGAATATAATATAAAAATTTATTTTATAATATAATAATATATGAGTAAAAAAGTTTGTGTATGTGGTGGAATGTATTTTAATGATATCTTTGATAGGGAAGAAAACCATTTGAAATCAAAGCGACATATGGATTATTTAAAGGGAAAACCTATACAAGTAGATGAAACATGTCAATGTGGTATAGTTATAAGCAATTATAGCATGAAGACAAAAAGAGAACATGAAAAAACACAACAGCATAATAAGATTATGAAAGCTATGAAACGAAAACAAAAGCAACTTAAGCGTAATGGTAAAGAAAACAATACAAAAAACCCAGTTTAAAATAAATTCTATTACTAATGTATATTATGCCATCATTAACACGCAGAAAAGAACCTAAAGCGATACGATTATACAATCCACAATATGGAATAGGAAAATTATTGAAATTAATGTTAACAAAACAACCAAAAGGATATGGGAAACGTAAAAGACGAGTTCGACGAAAAAAAAGAATATAAGATTTTTTTTATAGTATAAGTATATAATGCCCAAACGCGAAGTTTTAGAAGTGAAAGATGGAATTCAATATAAGCTATGTATAGTATGCAACAAGTTAAAGACATATAATGACAACTTCTATACGAAGAATGTACAACGTCAATGTAAAGCGTGTACCAAGGACAGAAATAGTAAACGCAATAAAGAACGCCGGTACTATAAACCTGTTACCGTTGATATGAGAAGAAAAGAGAATAAGCCTGCAAAAGATGAACCCCATGGACCGAATATATGAGTGCGTTCATAATGTGTTCAATCCTATTTTTTAATATACTTTTTTTACAATAAATAAAGTACTTAAGCATTAAAAAATTATATATTACATATATAATGAGACTTAAAGATTTTACAAAAAATGATAAACCCGCTATGAATGCCTTAGGGTTCGCTTCCAAGGCTGAATTAGGGGCATTTGTTAATGAATATAACCTGAATGGGAAGGATGTGACTAAAGGTCAGTTGCTAGTTCGCATTAGGAAACAACAAAAGGAGAACAAGAAGGCAAAGACTAAGAATGCTAAAAAAAACAAGAAAGTAGTAGATAAATACTTGGAAAAAGACGCGATCGGTATTGATGCAGACAATGAACCAATTGTTGTTAAACGTAATTATGGTATTGCTCAAGATGAAAAGAAAAAGAATGAAAAATATGTGTTTAATTGCGATATCACAGTAAAATACAGCTACGGATTCTACAACAACAATAAAGGCAATGAATCTGAACGTCATGAAGATACAGAATCAACCTTCTTTCGTAAGGTGTTTTTTACAACCAAACCAACAGATGAACAATTAAAGGAACATATTAAAAGCATCGGTAGATCCTATTTCAATTCTATTAGGAGTGCTACAGTTGATTCGTGGGATGGCATGGGACTTCGCCTTACATTACAAGATGTTTCATTCGAAGGGATTGATAACTCACGAGTATTCAACAAATACAAGAAGATTACACAAATGCCTATGCTTAAAGTGAGTCCTACTCTCTATAAACGATTACATGCAGAAGTAAATAACCCTAAAGAGGAAGGGCAATGTGTAAGTGAATATATTATTAAACATTTGACAACTGGAAAGAAATGCATTAAAGAAGCTACTGTTCGTAAAGTTATTAAAAAAGTGATGGATGAATACGAATTAGATGATATGGACGGTTTCACCATTGAACAGTTACAATCGGTATTGGATGTATTCAAAGTAAGCCATTATGCATTGGATTTCACTAAAAAAGTCGTCCATAAAAAGACATTTCATCCTTCCCACTATGAACCCGTCATGTATTTCATTCTATCTAATCATTTGTACCCAATTACTGATAAAAAGTACAGATTAAGTATTTTACAAGCTGAACGGGCTAAATCAAATGAAAGTATTGATCTTTCAAAAAGCCGGTTTGAATCTATGGAAGAAAAACGTAATGAATTAGCAGAACGTCTTGAAAAACTAAAGATGGTTGAAATCCTAGAAGAAACTATTGACGAAAAGGAATTGGAAAGGAAAGTTAAGCATATTAAAGATGAAAAAGAACGTAAACTTGAAGCGAATAAGATTAGAAAGGTCATGGAAAATGAAGAACTACTTAAACGAATCAAGAAATTAAGTGATTGTAATGTATTTATTAATCGCCCTTGTCTACGTTCATTTTTATTGTATGTATTCAATACTGAAGACACTGAATTTTTATTTAGAAATGGATCTGGCAAGGTATCAGCTATGGATTATGATAATAATGTGAAATTATTTGCAAACCCCAATTATAACATCACACGATCTGAAGAACAGAAGGATGGTACAAAGATCCGTGTTAAATTAGATTGGAATGATAGCAAAGAAGTATGTAAACTTGCTAATATTAAGTTCATCAACCAAAATATACAAATGATTTCAAATGAAGTGTATCAAACGTACTACAATGAAAAAGGCGATTCAAAACATCAACGTAGAGCCATTGGACAGAAGGAACGAAAGGAAGTATGGATGAATCAAAAGAAAACATGTAATTTGTGTCATAATAAATGCGATAAATATGAAATTGACCATGTAACCGCATTATGGAAGAAAGGAACCAATGATAAAACCAATCTACAAGCATTATGTGTTCCTTGCCATAAGCTAAAGACATCGTTAGAAGCCGCAGAAAGAGTATTTGATGCTGATAACACCAAGAGCGACTTTAATGATGTCACACAAAAGATTTTCAATGCTACTAAAAATGCATTTCGCCATACCACATTTGAGACGCATGAAGAAATGGACAAAATGTATCAAGACATCAAAGATGAAAAGGTTTATGAGTTTGGATTGGACATTAACAAATGCAGAAAGTTCTTATTGAGATATGGCAAAGGAGATTTCTGTGTTTTTTCTGTGTTGGATGATGTAAAGAACTTTAATAAACTATGTGATAAAATTGTCACTGGATTTTATTATGTGAAAAGCGATAATCTATTTCCATTAAAAGGTAATGGTTGGTATGATCATGTTTTGGTTGATTACTGTATCAAAAAGAAGATTATTACCATGGATCAAATCGTATACAAGCTTATTCCATCCTTAACATTACCCGCTACCTTTTTTAATAAGTTTATTGACTATGTAGACGCTACATTTCCACCTAAATATGCAAAACATATGATTAATGCAGGTTTAGTTGGAATGATGGGTGTTAAATCATCTACACGTCATAAAGTACTCTTAACTAAATCACTTGAACAAGCAGCGACCTTAAAATTTGATGATCACGGAGAAAATGATAAAAATGTTTTCGTTATTCCTCATGATGGGTTCTATGAATGTCTCGAAATCACTAATACTGATTTTATGAGTGGACATACGCCCATTTTCAATGCTATCCTTGATCGTGAAGTTATGGAATTACATAAACTTACTAATATCATTAAAAAAGACGCTAAAGAGATTGTCTATTATAATACGGATAATGCTATCGCTATTTACAAAAACAAGGCATCAATTGAAAGATTAACGAAACAATCCAAAAACTATTATTGGAATGATGAAAAAACCATTGAAAAGTACAAGATTGAAGCAAGTTTATTTAAAAAAGCTGTTTGTCACGAAATCGCCGATACATACGATGCATTATATGATACCATGCCAAAATACAATACAATCGAAGAAATAAATGATACAAATAAGATGGTAGACTATCTATATGATATGAATAAGTCCTTTCAATTGGACGGCATGGGTGGATGTGGTAAAACAACTCTTATTAATGCATTTATTCAGAAACTACAGAAAGAAGATAAGAAATACGTCGTACTTGCACCTACACATAAGGCATTAACAGAATTAAAAACAGATAAAGAACAAAAAGCCACATTACATAAATTCGTGAATGTACATATGGACGCTAAGGTATCGGCTGAGAAATCCAAGAAAAAGAATACATTGAATAAAGTATATGATTATATTATCATTGATGAGAAGAGTATGGTGGGTGAACAATTCATTAAATATCTTTATATGTACAAAAAGAAGTATCCTACTGTCAAGTTCATTTATAGTGGTGATTATAGACAAATTGGACCCGTTTGTGATCGTGTTGATACATTTGATTACAAAAACAGTATGGCAGTGTATACTCTATGTGATGGTAATATCTTAGAAATGAAAACATTCCGTCGTGGTGATAAGGCATTGTATAATTTACTCTGTTCAGACATTGATTCAATTGATTCATCTCAATTTGGACAAAGAGCACATAAAAAATCACTTGCATATACCAATGCTAAGCGTATAGCGGTTAATTCTTATTGGATGGACAAAGAAAAGAAGGAAGGAAAATATATTACCATTTCTCGCAACCAACACAATAAAAATAGCCAAGATATGTATGTTTATAAAGATTTACCTGTAATTGCATGTCGCACCAACAAAGGACTTGACTTTGTTAATAGTGATTCGGGTAAAATCATTGGTTATGACAAAACACACATTACAATTGCCTTAGACGGTAAAGAAGATGTATTAAAACTAGAACATGGCGTATTTAAAGTTAGTTTCTACCCCGCTTGTTGTTTTACTATTCATCGTTCCCAAGGATGCAGCATTGATGAACCATACACCATATATGATTGGAATAAGCTAAATACACAACTTAAATATGTGGCATTAAGTCGTTCCCGTAAACTTTCATACATTAATATTGTTAATTAATATCATTTACATTTAATTTTTTTATGTTTCATAAGTATAATGAATAATACCATTAAAAATGCTTATGAAAAATATAATTTCCCGTCTGTTAATAAACTTTATCAAATACTCAAGAAAGAAGGACATAATATAAAAGTAAAGGACATCCAAAACTATTTAGATCAACAAGAAGAGCAACAAATACATAAAGCACCCAATAAAAAGGTGATTGGTACGCCTATTACTGTTGCAATTCCCAATTTCAATTATCAAGCTGATTTATTGGATTTCTCCAAGTATGGAACAAAGAATAAGAACTATAATTGGCTTTTAATAGTGATAGATGTATTAACCAAGAAAGCGGCAGGGTTTCCATTGAAAAAGAAGACCAAAACAGAAACATATAATGCATTACACAAAGCATACAACTTTATAAGCAATGGTAAGATCCCCATGGCATTAACAACTGATAATGGAAAGGAATTCAATGATGTAAAGAAAGATAACATGATTCACAAGACAGTTGAAGTAGGAGATCATCGCGTTTTGGGTGTTATTGATCGTTTTAGTCGTACAATCAAAAATATCGTATCTAAATACATGACTCGTAACCAAAATAACGTTTGGATTGATAAAATAGCCAAGATTATTAATACTTACAACAACACACCCCATTCTTCATTGGAAAACATGACACCCAATGAAGCATCAAAGGATACGGACGCTGCAATACGTATTTCTATTCAAAAACATCAAGATGCACGTATGGAACAACGAAAAGAGTTCCACATTGGCGATAAAGTTAGGTTGCAGAACGAAAAAACGATTGTAAGCAAAGGATACGAGCCGAACTACAGTCATAAAGTGTATACAATTGAAAAAATCGAAGGAAACTACTATATATTGGATAACAACAAGAAATACAGGGCATACAGGCTGCAAAAGATCCATTCTAAGACAAAAGTGACGGAAAAGAAGGATGTACAGAAGATTGCACGAAAAGAACGTAGTAGAACTCTTTTATTAAATCGTGAAGATGTGAAACCAGAGCGTATACAAAGAAAACGACGTAATTGGAACCCAACTAATAAGTACTTGGAGCAATATCAATAAAAACCATCAAAAATATCTTTTTTCTCGTGGTTCGTAAACTCCGATGAAACGGGTGAATGTGGTTCATATACTCCGATAAATTGTGTCAAAAACTGAAAAATCACCCGATTAGCCAAAAGACATGAGAAAGGAAAGGAACGAACGGTGTGAATGGATGGAATGGTCTCTTTTTTACTTTACCTTGCCTTTGCTTCTTCTTTTGCCCCTTTTTATGACTATTGCATTGTCTTTGCTGTTGTCTTCTGCTTTTTGCCATAAATCCCCTTTTATTTTACTTCACTTTTGAGCACTTTCCCTTATCTTCACACATGCCATGTCCTTTGTACTCTTCTTCTGTTCTCTCACCGTTCCATACATACTATCATTTGCTTTGAACACCCATTCGAGCATGTGTAGAATTTTTGAAGGGGGGGGTACAT
>Ga0100379_10003817_pt1 | contig 13576 bp, 21 predicted proteins | sample CryGeymeta201503_FD_80418 | JGI IMG/M metagenome (GOLD analysis project Ga0100379, IMG submission 80418) | Groundwater microbial communities from Crystal Geyser aquifers in Utah, USA - Crystal Geyser metaG 2015-03 | ecosystem: Environmental > Aquatic > Deep subsurface > Groundwater | place...
CAAAAACTTAACCAGTACAATAAATTCTATTGATATCAATCAAATTAACTCTGGTCAATTTATTCATTCTAAATTTTATAATAAAAAGTCATTTGTAATAGAAAGCGATAATTCTACTGCTGAATCGATCAATAATAAGGGTCTGCAAACAACAAGAAATGAAAACAAATGTTCAATTAATTTTATTGAAGAACCAAAAGAGAAGCCAAAATTTGTTAAAAATAGCTATTTAAACAAGCACTCGATAAGCAATATGTCAAATAAAGTAACAAGTAGTAAAGTAATGTTTAAAGTGGAGAAAAAAAGTTCATCAAATTTAAGTAATTTAAACGAATACAATAATAATACTAATACTACCAATACTAACAAATTTATGTCAAAAAATTCAAATACTAGTATTCAAAATGGAAGTACTAAGTCAAACAAAAATAATTTTGGGACGAAGATGGCAAGTATTGATATTCAAAAAAATCCTTTGAAAAAATGATGCTGACGTTGATTTATTGTGATTTAATAACTAATTTATTTATTATACTTATATTATTATAAATTAAATTTCTTAAAATATATTATTACATATGTTAACTTTTTTATTATTATTTTAATAATAATATAAATGAAGCTATTAACTTTGTTAATTATAACATTGCTGTACTTATCCTTAGATAGTAATATGTGCTCAAAAAGTAAACTTAATAACGATCTCAACTCAAGCAATTACGCTGAGCTAGACACTGAGGCAGAATCAAGTAATGATTTACAATCAAATTCAGAATTAGAAAGTGAAATTCAAACAGAAGTTGAATCAGAAAGCCAAAATTCTAGTAGTATGTCTGAACTATTAGAAAATTTAGAAAATAGTAAACCAAAGAAACAAACAAAGAAAAAGCATAAGAAGAAAGGCCCAAAAAAAGATCCTTTTATCTTTATCCATGATATGCACACGCTTGATTTAGTTCACCAAGGATGGCTTAGAGTTTCAAATCCTCAATTAAAAAACTTAAATAAGTATTCAAAATTAAGACTTCCAGACTGGCAAGAGCATGAAATCCCTACTGGTCGTGATTATTTTAGAAAAAATAAAGCTTATACTGGAAGTAAATCCGAAAATGATCCACCAACTGATGAATATTTTTATGCTAGGTTATCAAAGAGAAACTTTTGGTATACTGTATCCAAAGACAGCGTTCATGCTGCAGGAGCAATGTCAGTACACGAATTTAAAACAGCTATTTCACTAGAAGACTACGCTAGAGACCCAAATTGTTTTGAAATTAAAGACAGAAAACAATTAAATTGGACTTTATGTGCACAAAATGCAGCTAAAAGAAATAAGTGGGTTTGTAAAATTAAAGAATTATTAGGTCAATCTGATTATTCTACTTGTGTTAAAACTATAATTTCTTCTGATATTCCTACTGTAGTTAAAAAAGTTTTTCAACCAGTTATAATGTTACCAGTTGCTAGTCCTATGTGTAATGAAAATTACAATTATGATGCCCATGGTACAAATTGGGAATGTGACTGTCACGATGGTATAATTTTAATATATTATATTAATATTATTTATAATATTTAGGTAAAGAACAAGCCCCAATTGATCTACCCTTACCAGAAAAATCTACTCTTTCTCCAGTTAAACCAATGTTTCAATACTATGATGTTGATTTCCAACAAGTTAAAACAACTACTGATGGAGCTGTGAAAATTCATGAAAATATTAAAATTAAATTAGACACTGGAAGTCTCAGAATTAAGTATGAAAATTTAGGAGAATTAGTGACAATCGATGGATCTGTTTACAGAGCTCAAGAAATAGTTTTTAGAACTCCAGCTGAGCATACAATAAACGGAAAAAGATATGATATGGAAATGCAAGTTATTCATTATGGTCAAACATCAGGTGATATTGCTAAACAAGCTATTCTTTGTTTCGTTTTTGAAAAAAAGCCAGGAGTATATAATAAATTTATTGATGATATTGATTTCTTTAATCTTCCAAATGCTCTTCATCCAGAAATTAACCTAGGAAACAACATTTATATCCCAAAAATATTTTACAATTCTGAAGTTGAGGATGCACCAATTATGAAAGATTTCTCATTTTATACTTACCAAGGATCTTTAACCGAACCTCCTTGCACAGAAAGAACTATTATGTATGTTGCAGCTACGCCGATCAAACTCGGAACAACTGCTATTCAATTATTCCAAGAAGCTTTAAGATACCCTGACTTAATGAGTACTAAAGGTGATATTATTAAAAGTACAAGATTACCAGTCAATAATAGAAAGACCCAAGAAAGAAATGGAAGACAAGTATACTTCTATCCTGCTAAAGAAGATTGCGTTAGTACTAAAAAAGGAAAACCAGTTCACATTGGACATTATGAAAAGATTCCTATGCATGTTACTAAATACTATTTTATTGGAGGACCTGAACCATCTGGTATGCCAGGAGCAATGGTTGTTTCAAAACACGAAGCTAATTATGGACAAGATCTTCTAAACCTTGTTAACTAATGATGGTTTACTAAATATTTAAGTTTAACATTAAATGAAAAAGAATTATTTTTAAGAATAATAGTTTTTAATTTTATTAATATTAATATAGAAATTTATAATCTTATATTATTTATTTTATATACTATATAAAACTTAATTTAAAATTTAAATCATTATATTACGGTTTATTCTTTATTATAAAGTAGGGGATTGGGGATTGGGGATGGGGGATTGGGGATTGGGCCCAATCCCCAATCCCCAATCCCCAATCCCCAATCCCCAATAGAACATTAACTAGTTATTTCATCAATTATAAATCATTGATAGTCTATTGTATACTAATTATATATTTCTATTAATTTACTCATATAATAAATAATCATTATTTATTATAATATATAATAAAAATGGCAAATAACACAGCAAAATTTGGAAACAGCTCAAACAAAAATGGAAGCTTTACTCCTAAAAACACAAACCTATCTGGTGGAATAAAAGAACTTACTTTATTCGACGCAATAAATACTAATAAAATAGATACAGCAAAAGAAATACTTACAAACCACACTATTTCACAAAGTACAAAAGATGTTTATCTTATCAAAACATTATATAAATATAATAAACATAAGCAATCAAGTCTTTTAGAATCAATCGAATTACTCTTAGAGTATTATTAATATTATATTATTACTTACTAATTACCTTATATTTATTAATATAGTTTCCACGCTGATTTAGGATCATATACTAAAAATAATAACGTATCGACTTCAGATACACCTGATCGTGAGTCATTCGATGATAAAGAAAGTGCATTTTTATTTGCAATATCAATAGGTGAAGATAAGCTATTTGATATTGTATTAAAATATGTTAAGGATATAAATATGGTTGATTCACAAAATAGGAATGCTTTCTTTTATTTGATTAAAAGCAAGATAAATATAACTAATATAGAAGCAAATCTCGACAAACTGTTAAAAAAAAGTAAATTAACTTAACTTAAGTTAACTTAACTACAATTAATATAACATAATCTAACTTACATTAATAGATTTAAACCTTGATGATTTTGATATTTCTACTGGACATTATCCTATTACTTATGCTGTTTCTAAAAATTTGGAAGGTGTTACTAAGTTATTATTGTCGTATAAAGCAAATCCTAATCATCAAAATCAGAAAGATGGTAAGTTAGCTTTAATATAAATCACATTACATACTTGAATTTCTCTATTTATTTATTTTATTTACTTATCTTATTAGGAAATACCTCTTTGCATTACGCTGTTAAAAAGCAGAATTTAAATATAGTAAAAATGATTATTAACACAAATTGTGATCTACATATTAAAAATATTGATAACTTATCTGCTTTGGATTTAAGTATTAGACTAAACTATACATCAATGTATGAAATTTTAGCAACAGAAAATGATAGAAGAATCGAAGCTATCAAAAAGCTTCCAATTACTCAGCCTACACCAGCTGTGACAACTCAAGAAAAAGTTATTGATGACATCTTTGAGACGCTAGGTGTTGAGAATAATACTAATATCAATAGTACTAATGTCAATAATACTAATACTAATATCAATAATGTATTAACTAATAACTCTGCTAAAAAATCAAACACAATTAACACTTCAATTAATAACTCTGATACTAAAAGCAAAAAAAGCTATAAGAATATAAATAGTTATTCAGAGCAATATAAGCGATATGCCTTAAATCTGGCAGGAACAGGTGAGAATAACTATAGCGATGTACAAATTTCTATTGATATTCCATGTTCCTTTGAGTCAGAAGAGAAAAGTAACAGCAACAATAATACCTTAGACAAAAACCAAATGAATAGTTACTTAAGTAAGTCATCATATTATTACTTATTAACTAATTACTAATTATTAATTACGTTTAGAATTAATTTCAAATCCCGTCGTTCATATTGATATTTCAGATGACGATAAAAGGTCCAAATTTTTATCAACTACAGAAAAGGATGAATTAATTAAAAAAATAGACGAACTGAATTATAATCTTAATGTAGCTAACACAAAAAATAAACATTTACAAGATGAGAAAAGCTTCTTAACAAATGATCTAAAAAATAAAAACAGTCAAATAAGCCATTTACAAGAACAAAACACAGTAAGTATATAGGAATACATTATAATTTTGCTTAAAAACTTTATTTACTTTTCTTATAGGATTATGATAGAACAATAGAAGAATTAAAAATGCAATTGAGTCTTATGATGGAAAACACAAATAAGTTAGAAAAGGAAAATGGTGAGTTAAAATCAGCATTGGAAAATTATAACTCTAGTAAAACAAAAGGAGTAATAACGGATATAAAAGGTAATTAATACTTACAAATACTTACAAATACTTATCATAATAATACTTCATAATACTTATTTATCTTCTTAGCAACTATTCCTAGAAAGGATTATCTTGAAAATAAGTTCTTAATTAGGGTAACTGAAAACCAGTTTATCTATAAATGTTTAACAAAAGATATTTTAGATTATAGAGAATTTATTAAAGAACGAATGAAAAGTATTATCATAATCCAAGAAGAGTTAATATCATTAGTACAAGAAGCTTTGAATGAAGTTTCAAATGAATATGAGGTATATTTTCGTGTTATATTTTATAGGTAACTCTTTTTGGTTCTCATGCAACTGGGTTATGTCTTCATTGGTCTGATATAGATCTAGTTATAGTTCCAAAAAAGCAAATACAACCAAATTATTATATGATATTAAACAATCTTTATAAAATAATTAACAATGTAAAATAGATATAAATAATATTACAGACAAAAACATGGAAAAAGAGTATTCTTTTTATTGAACAGACAACCGTACCAATTATAAAAATAAAAACAAGTGATAAATACAGAAATCTTCAAATAGATATCAGTATGCAAGACACTAAGCATTTTGGACTTAAATGCGTCGATTTAGTTAAAAGCTTTGTAAAGGAGTATGAAGCCTTAGAGCCACTTACTTTAGCTCTTAAGAACCTAATAAAAAATGCAAAACTAAACGATCCATTTATGGTAAGTTAATTAAGATTATAATTTATTTTATTTAATATGCTTTTCTCATTCTATAATATTATTAGGGAGGTATCAGTTCTTACGGTCTAATATTACTAATAGTTGCTTTCCTTCAAATACTCGTAGAGAAAAATCAAAATATTGGTATAGGAGAAACAAATCTCGGTAAGATCTTCTTAGAGTTTCTGAGATATCACGGAAAAATAGTTAATCACAGCTCATATATTATCTTCGCTTATCCACCTAATGATAAAAATGCTAAACTAGACATAGACAAGTTTTTCTTAGTAATATAACAATTTAACTTAATTAACTCATTTAACATAGTCCAATCAACATTTCGATTTAATAATCATTGATCCACTCAACCACGTGAATAATATAGCTAAAAATACACATCAACTAGCAAATATAAAGGTAAGCATATTTTATAATATAATCTTAGATGGCCTTTATGTTAGCTTATGTTGTTGCTAATGAAGATTGCGACTGTGAATGTCATTATAATAAACTTCTTGATGATAAAGAAAGCGCTAGGACTGAACATTGTTTACTAAAAAGAATATTTAAAGCAGTTAAAAGATTTAATTATGACTCAGATTCAACAAATTAATAAGAGATTGTTTAATAAGAAGAGTTTATAAATTTACGCATCGAGTAAACGACGAGTTGTGAATATAATAAAAATAATTATGTTAAAGATTATTATAGCTATAGTTATAATAATTTTATTTTATTAGTTTATATAGTTATTAGTAGATAAATAAATATATTTTTGAGTAAATTAATGTTATAATTTTGTAAGTTGAATAAATATAATAATATTATAATATAATATTATACTATTATTTTGCCAAATTAATTTTAAAAATATGGCTGGAATTGCTTTTCATTAAAACATTATTGGAATTATAATCCAGTTTAGGTTCATTTTCATAATTCTCATTGTTTTCTTTTTTCTTAATAGTTCTTATATCTAAATATACAATAAAAAATTAATAAATAATTATACTTTTATGGACTAGATTTCCGTTCAAAAGTTGATCTGGTCCCTTAAATATATTACTTTTCTTTGCTTTTTTCTCATACATATTTTTACTTTTTACATTATAAGTATAACCAATAGTCATAATGTTCTCAGCAATTAAGTTATAATCTAATCCACTGTTAAATGATTGAAGCTATCAAGTTAAAATACAACTTACATTATTAAGGTATATCACACTTTGATTAATTTCCTTCGGAGTAACATTGAAATTGCCATACTTTTCAATAAAGTAATTAAAATAATTTGTTAATTTTGGAAGTTTAGAGAAGGCAATCTTTAATGACTCCTCGTATTCCGACTTAAAATATTTCTTAAATTTATTTAGTATGTAATTACTTTAATAACTAAACATGCTAAGTTAAGTTCTTCCAATAAATTGTAAAATTTGCCTTCATTATTTTTGAAATTCCAATTATTTTTTTGGTAGAATGCTAACAAATAGATTAAATCTAAGTCATTGAAGTGCAAATCGATGTAACAAGTAGTTAAAACTTGTTTATAGTCCATATTTTGGTTATATTCATCTTCAACATTGACCAAATCCTCAACATTTTTATTAATTTCTGAATGTTTTAGATACTCTTTGTAAATTTTATTTATTAAAATTAGTGATTTAAATGTCAAAAATTTTATCTAAATTATTAATAAATAATAAACCTGACAAAGAGTTTCTGGAAGAGGGTTTAGATCTTCATAGCCATTTGAAATTTTCTTTGTGGAGTTCTTACTATTGACATTATTTTGATTATCTTCTTTATCTTTTATTTCTTGATTACTATAATTAATTAATAATGTTAAAAAATTGTTGAAACATTACTTAAGATCTAAAATATTTTTGGATTCTAGGTTATTTTTGATCTTATCAAGTTTGCTTAGAAAGGAGTCTCTTATAGAAGAAAAATTCTTGTCTTTAAATTGTTTTTGGTGTTTTCCTCTTCTCTTTGTAAGATTTACAATATTTGAATGTATCTTTTTAGTCATTCACTATTAAGTATTTATAATAATTAAAATTTTAAGATTAATAGTAAATTGGTTGAAAGAGGTAATAATCGAAATTTACAATTTTTAAGGATTTTAAAATTGGTCATTGAGTATATCCAATGAACATATTAAGCTGTTAAGGTCCTTTAGTAAATATATATTGAATTAAAAGTTATATGAGGAATATTCATCGTATTAGAAGTATTTATGTTGGTTAAATTCTTTAATTTTACTTTAATTTAAAATTACTTAATCATTTCATAGTCTTTTATATAATAATACAAATATTAATTATTATATAATGACAGTTTAGTGACACTGGATTATGTAAGTTCATTATTTTTATTTATTTTTTAAGTTTATTATTATACTACTTAATTATTATAAAAATAACATTGTTCATTTAATTAAGTATTATTATAGAATAATAACTATTATTTTAGAATTATTAACGTTATTAATAATAATATATAATGATTACTAAATATATTATTCAAGTATTCGATATAAATAAGTTTAATGAAGTATTTTATTTTATATAATATTATTATAGCATAACCAGTATGTTAAAAATATTTTTGATTCAATTTTTTATAATATTTTTTATAATATATCTTTTTTTATTTTCTTTACTTTCATATAATTAATTATAATGTTAATAAAATAAAGCAAAATAAATGGGACAATCTAACAATGCTAAGAAAAAAACAAATATAAATAGCAAATTAACAAAAGAGTCATATTGTCCTTATTGCGGGACTAAAATCGGGAAGGAATCATCCTACTCAGATGTAATATAACATATAACAAATATGTTTAACAATTAACTTAATATTTAATACAAAATTTAATATTTATTATTTAATATTTTAAATAGTTAAAGCAACATCTTGAAAAATGCGGCGAAGGCCATTTAAATAGTCTTATAAACAACATTAAGGAACATGAAACAGAATCAATAAGTGAAAGAAATAATACATTTCCTTACCAAACAAAAGAGGTCAAAACAAAATCAGGAATTTCTGACAAATCTATTATACATGTTGTTAAGTTAAAGAAAAATATTATTGAAAAACCAAATATACCATTCGATAAAAAAATTGCAATATTTAAAAATAATATGCAAATATTAAAAGTAGATTGGAGAGATGGATCTGAATCTTTAATAATTGACAGAGAAAATATATTATCTCAATCTATTCAACAAATAAATAAAATTGATATTTACAAAGAATTAAAAATAAACTTTAAAGGAGAGATTTCAAACGACGCAGGAGGTTTAATTAGAGAGTGGTTTACTGTAATATTTAAAGAGATTCAGTCAGAACATCTAAGTAATATTTTATTTTCATTAAATAAATGATGATTTATAGAAATATTCGAAAAGGCAGACACACCTGATTTTAGTTTTAAGATAAATCACGACTTAAAACCAAAACCATCTATATTAGAACTTTTCTTTTTTATTGGTAAAATCATAGGGAAAGCATTGTTAGATAATATAACTATCAATACTTGCTTTAATAAGATTATATATAAAATAATACTTGATGAAGAAATAAATCTAAGTGAGCTTGTATTTATAGATAAAGCAGTAATTATTAATATTATAATATTAATAATACATATACTTATCTTATCAATTTAATTACAGCTCTATCATTCATTTAACGAAATTAAGAAAAATGGTAAAATAGACGAAATGGGATTACACTTTTGCTTACAAAAAGTTGTCGATAATAAAGTTATTACAGAAGACTTAATAAAAAATGGAAGGCAAATTAATGTTACTTCAAATAATATAGATTTATACATAGAAAAGAGGTAATAAAAATCATATTTATAAGCATAACATAATATAATAAACATAACAAACCCTATAAAATTAACAAACATGTTTATAATAAATTTATATAACATATCTTACTATATAATTATCATTAAAAATATAGAATTGAACATCTAGAAAAGAAGGACTTAGTGTTTATAAACGAGTTGAAAAGTGGTTTATTTAGTGTATTTCTATAATTATAATGGTTATAAGGTTATACCTGAAAAATATATATCTATATTTACTTCAGATGAATTAGAATTATTGCTAAATGGCCAACCATTTATTGATTTGCTTGATTGGAAAGATAATACAATTTACTCAGGTGGTTACAGTTCTTCTAGTAGAGTAATTACAATAATTATATTAACCAAATTAATGCAAGTTCTAATTTTAAATTAATAGGTAATCAAATGGTTTTGGGATGTTATTTCTAGTCTATCCCAAGAAAACTTAGGAAGGTTTATACAATTTTGCAGCGGTTCAAGCCGTATTCCTATTGGTGGATTTAGGTATTCATTATAATTATCTTATAATATAGTGTCCTTGAATCAAATCGAGGTGAAATATCTCATTTTACTATTGTTAATGCTTATTACGATAAGAATAAAATCAATTTTATAAAAGCTCATACTTGCTTTAATAGAATTGATCTACCAAACTACCCTTCATATCAGTTGATAAAAGAGGCGATTGATTATATTATAAATAATGAAGTTATAGGTTTTGGGATAGATTAATATGTATATATATAATTTAAGTAGTATAATATGAATATATTTGTATTTGTAAATTTGTGTAAGATAATTGTTTATGTATGTATTAATTTACTTATTACTTTAATATTTTTAAATATTCTTTATTTATTTGCATATTCGTCTGTTTTCGGTCCGTATAAAATGTTTCTGTCTTCTTCTTCCTGGTGTTCTTCTTGTGTTTTTACAACTATTTTTTTCTTACTTGAGATTCTTCTAAAACTCATTATTTTCCTTCCTTTAATTACGATTTTATGCATTCGTTCTTCTGTTTTCATTGTTTTTTCGAGTTGTACTAAATTAATTTTATTTAGTGATTTAGGTAATTTTTTAGTGATTTATTTATGAATTTATTGTTATTATTATGTATTTACATTCATATTCTTTCTCTTTTAACTTTTGAGTTTTTTCTTTTTTGTTAAAATCTTTTCGCTTTTGTGTAAGCTACCTCATTAAGTCTGGTTTCTGTTTACAAATATCACTTAGATATTTTATATCTGAATCTACTTTCATTTCCATAACCTATATAAACATTAAAACTAATTTACTCTTAACATATCTATAGTTTGCTTAATAGAATTTGTTTGATCCTCTTTCATTTTCTTTTCGTGAATTAACGACTGATTAAAAAAATTCTTTTCTGTCTCTACCTTTATCAAATTTATAAAATTTAATAATTTTGTGTTGTTTATTTCATTTTTAGATTTCTTTGTAAGAGCACTTATAACTCTATTACTCTTCTCTTCTTCTTTTTTAGCATCTCTCCTTTCTTCTTTTACTATCTTTTCCTTTTGTTCTAATTCAAAAATTTCAGTAGTATGATTATCACTAGCATTTTTATAATCTTTTTCTGATATACTTATACTATTAAGTAGTTTAATAATCTCATCTTGAAGGTTAGTAAATCTACTAAAAAGGAATTTAGTATTTCCAACACCTAATTTGAGTTCTTCTTCATTAGTAGTAATTTTGGGATTGTAACTTTCACTAAGAGAAATTAAGTAAGATATCTGTTATTATAATAGTGCATATGTATTACATAATTTCTTGTGTTACTTCAAGGATTTCTTTCTTTTTATTTGCTCCGTCTGATACATCACGGAATGATTGATAAAAGAAATGAGAGTTTTCGTTTTCAACACAAGAGCCCATTACATCATGAATAAACGTTGCATATTTCTTCTGTGCCATTATTTGCCTAATCATAGCATGAAGTTCATTAAGGAATCTCTTATCATCTTCGATATGCTTTTTATGTTCATGAGTTCGATTTTTATTTCTTGTTAGTAATTCTATTAATTTCTAAATTTAGATTTAAATTATTAGTAAGTAAAGTAAGTAGTATGTTAAGATATATAATCTAATACATTAAATAACATCAATATATTATCAATTATAAACATATAAACTTACAAATTCTTGAACTTTCTGTGAGTTCGTATCATTAGTTTTACAATCATTAAAATCAAGTTCATCTTGTGTCAACTTTTTTTCGCACTGTCTTAATGAATCTGTAATTTGTTTTTCTCGTTCATTAAGTACAGTACGTTCACTTTTAAGTATATTTATTAAATAATTTTTATGTGAAATATCCTTATTCTCTTCAATAAAATCATAAGCAGAATATACTTTTAAAGAAGTATTAGCCATTGTTGTATGTTTAGATCTTTCTTTAACGATTTGTAAAGCTTCAGTTACTAATTCACTATATAGTTAATTATATAAAATTTATTAGGTTATATTAATATTACTCTTCTGCTTTTTTTGGTTCGTCAATTGTTTCTTCTGTTAATGAAGGGGCCTTTTTTGTATGTAAAAAAGCAGAGTATTGTCTACGGACTTCCTGTAAGACGTTTTCTTTTTTTGGGTAGGCATCCCACATTCGTTTTACGTTTGTACATGTTACATTAGGTAAATTACGATCGTTTTTTACTTTGTTTATTTCTGATAATTTATATATGCCATCATCTTCATCTATTCCTTTTTTTGGTTTTTTAAATCCAAACTTCAGTGTTTTTGTTGTTTTATATTTTGTTGTCATTGGAGAATTTCCTTTTGTTGGATTAGTATCTAAATACGCTGTTGACATAGCAGTTGTGTCAATAGTAAGAAGAGGTAAACTTGGTTTACTATTTTCTTTAGAAAAAAGTTTGTTCATATAACTTAACTAATTATTAATTTAATAAATTACTAATTAAATTTAATAATAAAGTCAACATTTAAAACAGGCATTCATTTATTTAATTATTTATAATATAAATCTATTTTAGATTAAATAAGTTTTATTAACAATTTAATTATTTCCTTAAATCTACTTCATAATACAACTTCTTTATTTACTAAATAGTAGCTGTTCTTTCTTCTTCTTAATATCTTGTGCAACTTTTGTATTTCCAAATACAGTAAATATTCTTTCAGCTTTTTCAAAATACTCCATTGATTCAGAAGCTTTTTCTAATTGGTAATATGCTGTTGCAATACTAATACAAGTCTTCGCAAGTCCCTTACTGAATTCTCCGTTAAACTTCAAAAAGACTCTCTGATAATAAAGGATAATTATAAGGATAAGAATAAGAATAAGATTTATTATATTAAAGAGTATTATTTTACTTCTAATTCAAGTAGTTCTTCTAAATAAGTAGTAAGATCTTGATTTAAAGATGTGTATTTAATTAATAGTTTCTTATAATTTGTTCGCTTTTTCTTTTTTTGAGCAAGATAATCTCCGTATTTATTCTCTGTCTAGATAAAATTAATGCAAGATTAATGTAAAAAAATTAAAAGATTAATGAAGGATTAATGTAAATATTAATGTAAGATTAATAAAATAAATGAAAGATTAATTTAAATATATTGTGTACAGATTTCAGTATCTCATACGAATTATTATAGTTTTCACTTTTTTCATATAACTCAGCCAATTTAGTAGCTAAAGTAAAAAGAACCTCATATTCGTCATCTTTGACTACTTTCTCCCATATAGTATATGAATTTTTATAATATTCAATAGCGTCCGAGAAATTTTCTGACAATTCATATATCTGTCCTAACTCCATACAGATTTTGGCTGTCTTTTCAGATTCAAAACCTTCAATCTTTTCATATATTACATACATTTTTGATAATTGCTCAATAGCTATTTTGTAGTTTTTCATTCTTGTATTAATCTAATATAGAATAAGGAATAAATATTAAATTATCATAAGAATCATTATTACCTTTGCAAGGACATAATATATATCTGCATTACTAACATGTTCCTCACCAAAAATTGTTTGATTCATCTTTAAGGACTTTTCTGTTATTGACAACGCTGCTGAAATTTTATTATTCTCTAAGTAACATCTAATATTTTAATATAATATATAAGCCTTATAAGTTTTATA
>Ga0100379_10003820_pt1 | contig 13570 bp, 16 predicted proteins | sample CryGeymeta201503_FD_80418 | JGI IMG/M metagenome (GOLD analysis project Ga0100379, IMG submission 80418) | Groundwater microbial communities from Crystal Geyser aquifers in Utah, USA - Crystal Geyser metaG 2015-03 | ecosystem: Environmental > Aquatic > Deep subsurface > Groundwater | place...
CCCCTACAACCCCTACAACCCCTACCGCATCGGGGCGTACCGTCCGGTTCCTTGGCGGCGGTGGTGCGATCATTCAAATCCGCTGTCACCAAACGCATCAATGATGGACGCGGTACGCCCGGTGCCGCTGTCTGGCAACGCAACTACTACGACCACATCATTCGCAGTGAGGAATCGCTGAACCGCATCCGTCAATACATACTCGACAATCCGGCCCGCTGGTCCTTCGACCGCGAGAACCCTTGCGTAACCCAGGCAGAACCGGAGGACGCATGGCGGGCATGAGTGAATCCGCAGTCGAGAACGGCGCGATAGCACACTTCGACACGGCCGGCGCGGTGACCAAACGCGGCGTCGAGATAGACGACGCGGGGGAACGTGGCGGTGCGGCCGAGGTCGTGCTCAAAGGCCGCCTCGGCGCGGCCCCTTCGGCACCCCACCGTTTGCACTGCGCATTGCGTTGAGTAAAATTACTCAATATGAAGCGTAAAACGCAGGACACGTACCAACGCCCCCAGTCCGCCGAGCTGGCCCGCAGGCTGGCGGAGCCTCGCCGTCACTTGCAGGTGGTGACCGGGGCGCGGCAGGTGGGCAAGACCACGCTGGTGCAGCAGGTGACCGAGCAGTTGCAGCGCCCGGTGCGCTTCGTCAGCGCCGACGAGCCGACGCTGCGCGATGGCGCGTGGCTGCGCCAGCAGTGGGAAGCGGCGCGGCTGCAGCAACGAAGAAGGGGTCAGGTCTTGACATGCAGGTCAAGACCTGCCGTTCCTGATTCAGGAACGCAAGGATCGAAGAAATCTCCGACCTCGCATGGCCGACCCCGAACCACCTCTCCTGGCCGTTGCGCGGTGTTGAGTTGTCGCTTGGGTCCAGACCCAACGCCGGCAAGCACCGTTTGTGCGCGTGTCTGAGCGATTGGGGGTCATGCGGGAACGTCGCGCGATGCAACGCTCGCGCTCGGCGGCAACCGGTTTCCGGGCCAGCACGTGGCCCCGACGCGCCGGCGCATGCCAAGGTTCGTTCCCGGACTCGGCCGCCGACGGGCGCCGCGCAGCACCATGCTACATTGCTAGACCTGACCCCATCCCGCACAAAGGAACGATTGACGCGTCGTACGCAAATACGTACTATGTTGATCTCCTCGGAGGTCAACCATGACCACACTCACCGCAAGCGAAGCGCGGGCCAATCTGTATCGCCTCATCGACCAGGCAGCAGAGTCTCACCAACCGATTCACATTGCTGGCAAGCGCACGAGCGCAGTTCTGCTCTCGGCAGAGGATTGGCAGTCCATTCAGGAAACCCTGTACCTCTTGTGCGTTCCAGGCATGCGCGAGTCCATCAAGGAAGGTATGGCCGAGCCTCTTAGCGAGAGTGCTAAGGAACTCGACTGGTGAGCTGGCAGGTTGTCTTCTCCAGGCACGCAGAGAAAGATGCGAAGAAGTTGGCTGCTGTGGGCCTGAAGTCGAAAGCTCAGGAGCTGCTTGCAATCCTGGCAAACGATCCATTTAAGAACCCGCCGTCCTACGAAAAGCTCGTGGGTGATCTTGCCGGGGCTTACTCTCGGCGCATCAATATCCAGCACCGCTTGGTCTACGAAGTGTTCATCAAGGAGCGCGTTGTTCGCGTGCTCAGAATGAGGCAGGGGTCAGGTCTTGACATGCATGTCAAGACCTGCCGTTCTTGATTCAAGAACGCAAGGATCGAAGAAATCGGCAACGTCGCATGGTCGACCCCGAACCACTTCTCCTGGCTGTTGCGCGATGTTGAGTCGTCGCTTGGGGCCATACGCAACGCCGGCAGGTACCGTTTGCGCGCGCGTGCCTGACCAATTGGTGCTGGTCCCGCAATGTCGCGCGATGCAACGCTCGCGCTCGGCGGCAACCGGTTTCCAGCCCAGCACGTGGCCCCGACGCGCCGCCGCGTGCCAAGGTTCGTTCCCGGACTCGGCTGCCGACGGGCGCCGCGCAGCACCATGCTACATTGCTAGACCTGACCCCATCCTGTGAGGCTGCCGGGGTGCCCGTCGCGCATCAAAGCCCGACCGTCGTGCCCGGCCCCGCCGGCGCACCACGAATGAAGAGCAGACAGCCCGCATCGGTGCGCACCCAGTCGTGCTCCATGCCCGCGCGGGCGAGGTGGTAGTCGCCCGCCTCGCACACGACGCCCCCCGAGCGTGACATCGCCCTCGAGCACGAAGCATTCCTCGTCGGCGGGATGGCCGTGCGGAGGAATGCGCGCGCCGGCGGCCATGCGCCACGGGCATCGCATCCGCCCGGCGCAACCGCGCGCACGCGGGGTGCAGCCCGGTCCTCACCGATGCCGTTTCGCGTCCGGGTTCAGAAGGTCGCGCTGATTCGGTCGAGATCTTCGAGGTTCCGGATGCGGCCGTACATACCGCTCGCCGGATCGCTGGAGTCGGGTAGCCCCAGCGCGAGCGCCCCGATCAGCTTCGCCGTCATCTTCTCCAGCCGGGCGAGGAGCAGTGCCTCATCGCCGCGCCGGCCCTGGTTGGCCTCGTCCATGCGGAAGGTGGACACCGCCGCGAGCGAGGGTTCCTCGCGCGCCGCGAAGGCGAATTCCCAGTCCAGCCCCTTGATGTACATGTCATAGGCGGTGAGGCCGATGACGATTCCGCGTCCGTCCCTGAGCAGTTGCGCGCGCTTCGGTTCCAGCACGTCGAAGATCTCCTGCGCCGGCACCTGGCGCCGCGTGTAGTCGATCATCTGCTTGGTGAGCGAGATCTGCGGGTGCTTCTTCACCGGCAGCGTGAAGCGCTTCTCGAGGTAGGCGGCGAGGCGGTCGCGCAGCTCCGCCCCGACCGCGCCGATGGGCACCAGATGGATGGTCGCCGCCGGCGCAACGGCGGGCGACTGCGCGTGCGCGGGCCACGCGAAGGTGAGAGCCGCGACGAGGGCGGTGAACATTCTCGGCATCATGGTCGTTTCGTAACAGTGGGTGGCAGGCGGGAGGATAGGCGCAGCGCGCCCGGCGTGCGCGGTCGGAATGCTCAGCCGGGATCGATCCCGCGTATCCAGCGGGCATAGAGCCGGTCGGCGATCGGGTTCAGCGCCCGCGTCCGGCGCTCGAGATCCTCGCACATGCGCTCCGCCGTCTGCACCGATGCGCCGGCGTGGGCGGCGATCTCCGCCGCGCCCTCGCGGCTCCACAGGCGGACCATGGCCGGCGTCATCTCCACATGGCACTGCACGGCCAGATGCGGGCCGCGCACGAAGGCCTGGTTTGGGCACCAGGCGCTTTCCAGGATGCGGGTCGCGCCCTCCGGAATGGCGAAGGTCTCGCCGTGCCAGTGGAAGGCCTCGAAGCGATCGATGTCGCCGAACCACTCGCGCGCGGCTCCGTTCGGCAGCACGCGCACCTCGTCCCAACCGATCTCCCGCACCGGGTTTCGGGCGACCTGCGCGCCGAACGCGCGGGCCATGAGCTGCGCACCCAGGCAGTGGCCGAGGACGGGGATGCCGCGCCGATCGGCGTCGCAAATCAGCGCGAGGCTGCGCTCGATCCACGGTGCGGGATCGTTCGCGCTCATCGGTCCGCCCATGAAACAAAGCCCGCCGAAGGCGGTCGAATCGGTGGGCACGCTCTCGCCGCGATCAACGGCGATCAGGCGCGAGGCGATCGAGTGCCGTTCGAGGAATGTGGCAAAATGGCCCGGCCCCTCTCCGGGGCTGTGGCGGAAAATGGCGACTGGTTTCATTCTGTGGGTTCGAATCGCGGCCATTGCCGCGGCGGCACCATTATGGCTTACCGGCGCCTCCGGTGCATCGGCCGCCGAGGTGGCGCTGGTGGGACTGGCGGCCGGAAGGGCGGTGCTGTCCGTCGACGGAGGCGCGCCGCGGATGGTGCCGGTGGGAGGATCGCTTGCGGGAGTCAGGGTGCTCGGAGTGCAGGCCGAGAGCGCGAGCGTGGAAGTCGATGGCAGGCGGCGAACTTTGAGGCTGGGAGAACAACCGCTGCGTACCGGCGAAGCCAGGACCGCCGATGCGCAGACCGTCAGGCTCGGCGCGGATCGCGGTGGCCACTATGTGAGCGAAGGCAGCGTGAACGGCGTGCCGGTGCGCTTCATGGTCGATACCGGGGCCACCTTCATTTCGCTCGGCCGCTCGGATGCGCTGCGCGCCGGGATCGAACTCGCGCGCGGTCAGGCGGGCATCAGCCAGACCGCGAACGGTCCGGCCCGGGTGTGGAAGGTCAGGTTGAATACGGTGCGCCTGGGCGCGATCACCCTGAACGACGTCGAAGCGGTCGTCCATGCAACCGATCTTCCGGTGGCCCTGCTCGGCATGAGCTTCCTGAACCGCATGGAGATGAGGCGCGACGGCGACGCGATGACGCTGCGCCGGCGCTATTGACGGTCATGAAGAAGGCCAATGGTGCGCGCTTCGATGCGGATGGCTTCAGGCGGTGCTTCTGCGCCGCCGCGCCGATGCCTGCGAGCCGGGAGGCCACGGTTCCCGAGCAGCTCACGCCCGCGGCGGTGCTGGTGCCGGTCGTCGACCGGCCCGGCGGCCTCACCGTGCTGCTGACGCAGCGCACCGACCATCTGCACGACCACCCCGGCCAGGTGAGTTTTCCCGGCGGGCGCTGCGAGGCGGAGGATGCCTCGCCGGTGGTCACCGCGCTGCGCGAGGCGCAGGAGGAAGTCGGCCTGAAGCCGGCCCAGATCGACGTGCTCGGGATGCTGCCCGAATATCACACCGGAACCGGTTTCCGCATCACGCCGGTGGTGGGGATCGTCGCGCTGCCGCTGGAACTGGAGATCGACCGTTTCGAGGTGGCCGAGGCATTCGAGACGCCGCTCGCTTTCCTGCTCGATCCGCGCAATCACCGGCGCATGAGCATGGAAATCCGCGGCGCGCTGCGCGAATACTGGGCGATGCCCTACGAAGGGCGCTTCATCTGGGGCGCGACCGCCGGCATGCTCGTGAGCCTGTACCGGACACTGCTCGGAGACGGGTGAGGGGGGCGGAAACGGTTCCAGGTTTCAGGTTCCAGCTTCGGCCGTGCTCGTGCGACCCGAAACCTGGAACGTGAAATGGAACTTGAAACTTGAAACCCGAAACCTGGAACCCTGCCCGTCCGGCCTCTTGCCAAATCAGCCATTCGTCGCTTGACATCCGCGACTGACAGCCTGCGGCGCCGGAAGCCCTATCCCCAGGGGTTCTGCAGATGCTTCGGCGCGGCGCCGGAGTCCTTGTCGGGCGATGTCGCCGCGGCTGGAGGCGCCCCGGTCACCGGTTCGATGAAACCGCCTTCGAACAGATGCGTCAGGAATCGCTCGGCATCGCCGAAGTGATTCGCCGCTTCGAGCAGTTGAGCACGGTTTCGCCGCCCGTCGACGAGGATCAGCAGCGAGCGTTCGCGCGCCGGCAACCCATGGCTGCGGCGAGCGAATTCCTCCCGGCCCTTTTCGGTTTTCTGGTAGATCGCCTGCGGGTCCATTCGCGATCGGCGGCGTTGCGGGCGGCGAAAATACTAGCACGGACGCTTCCGGAAGGGGGCGCCGGCGCACCCTTCATGGTATCTTCGCCGGAAGCCGCATTCGCACCGCCCGCCGCTCATGGCCTTCCTCTCGCTCGTCGCCGCGCTCGTGCTGGAACAGTTGCGTCCGTTCGACGCGCGCCGCTACGTTCTCGCCCCCGGCGGGCGCCTCGCGGACTGGCTCGCTGCGCGCTTCGACGACGCGCGCGTGAAGAGCGGCATGTTCGCCTGGATGCTGGGCGCGGCGGCTCCCGCGGCTGCCGCCTGGGGCGTGCATGCGCTCTTCTACGGGGCCAGCCCCGCCGCCGCGTGGCTGTTCGACGTCCTCATGCTCTATCTGACCATGGGCTTGCGCCAGTTCAGCCACTTCTTCACCGACATCCATCTCGCGCTGCGCATGGGGGATCTCGATCGCGTGCGCGCGCTTCTGGGCGAGTGGCGCGGCGCTCCGATCGAGGTCGCCGGCGTGAGGGAGCTGGCGCGGCTGTCGATCGAGCAGGCCGTGCTCCACGCGTACCGCTACGTGTTCGCCGTGGTGTTCTGGTTCGTCCTGCTGCCCGGACCCGCGGGTGCCGTGCTCTACCGGCTGGCGGCGATCCTCGATGCGCGCTGGCGCGAAGCCGCGAGTCCATCCTTCGGCGGGTGGGCGCGCCGCGCGCTGGAGGCGATCGACTGGCTGCCGCAGCGGCTGACCGCGGTGAGTTTCGCGGTGGTGGGCAACTTCGAGGATGCGATCTACTGCTGGCGCACGCAGGCGGCGGGCTGGTCCGATCCGGCTTCCGGTATACTTCTTGCCAGTGCGGGCGGCGCACTCGGTGTGCACCTCGGCAAGGGCGAAGCGGAGGGCGTCGCGGCGCCGGGAGAGGCAGCCGACCTCGACTTCATGCGCAGCACCGTCGGGCTGATCTGGAGGACGCTGGTGCTGTTGCTGCTCGTGGTCCTGCTCGCCGGCATCGCCGCCTGGGCTGGTCAAGCATAACGCCGGAGGGAACATGTCTGGAAAACGTGAAGTGGTGGTGGTGAGTGCGGTGCGCACGGCGATCGGAGACTACGGCGGTGCGCTCAAGGGTCTTGCGCCGACCGATCTGGCGGCACGCGTCGCGCGCGAGGCCGTGGCACGGGCGGGCATCGAGCCCGCGCGGATCGGGCATGTGGTGTTCGGCAACGTGATCCACACCGAACCGAAGGACATGTATCTGTCGCGCGTGGCGATGATCGATGCCGGCATCCCGAAGGAGACCCCGGCGCTCACGCTCAACCGGCTGTGCGGTTCCGGATTCCAGGCGATCGTCACCGCGGCCAACGCGATCCAGCTCGGGGACGCCGACGCGGCGCTCGCCGGCGGCGCCGAATCGATGAGCCGCGCCCTGTACGCGATGCCCGCGGCGCGATGGGGTGCGCGCATGAACGACGCGCGGCTGCTCGACATGATGGTGGGGGCGCTGACCGACCCCTTCGACGGCGTGCACATGGGCGTCACCGCCGAGAACGTTGCCGGCCGCCACGGCATCACGCGTGCCGCGCAGGACGCCTTCGCGGTCGAGAGCCACAGGCGGGCTGCGGCCGCGATCGACGACGGCCGGTTCAAGTCGCAGATCCTGCCCATCGAGATTGCGACCCGGAAGGCGACAGTGGTGTTCGACACCGACGAGCATGTACGGCGCGACGCGACGCTCGAGGGCATGGCCAAACTGAAGGCGGTGTTCAGGAAGGACGGCACGGTCACTGCGGGAAATGCTTCCGGCATCAACGATGCGGCCGCCGCGCTCGTGCTGATGGACGCGGCGAGCGCCGAGCGCCTCGATCTGAAACCGCTCGCCCGGCTGGTCTCCTACGGCTACGCCGGCGTCGAGCCCGCCTACATGGGGGAAGGGCCGATCCCGGCGGTGCGCAATGCGCTCGATCGCGCCGGGCTCGCCGTCGATGACATCGACGTGATCGAGTCGAACGAGGCGTTCGCGGCGCAGGCGCTTGCAGTGTCGAACAACCTCGGCTTCGATCCGCTCAGGGTGAATCCGAACGGCGGCGCGGTCGCGCTCGGCCACCCGCTCGGGGCGACCGGTGTGCTGCTGAGCGTCAAGGCCATCTACGAGCTTCTGCGCACCGGCAAGCGGTATGCGCTCGTCACCATGTGCATCGGGGGCGGGCAGGGGATCGCCGGAATCTTCGAGCGGCTGTAAGGCAGTCCGCGCCGGCTGCGGGCGGCAATTCGCATTCACCGGGAAAACGGAAATCATGAACGATGTCTTCCTGCGCCGCGAAAGCGCGCGCGAACAGGCGTTCGCGCCGATCTGGAGCAACGAACTCGACGACGTTTTCGCCGACGTCGCCGCCTATTACGACCGCGCGAACACCTTCGCCACCCTGGGCCTGATCGACCGGATCCGCGAGCGTTTCCTGGCGACGATCGAGGTCGAGGCCGGTCAGCGGCTGCTCGACGTGTGCGCCGGAACCAATGTCATCGGCATCAACCTGATGCGCCGGCAGCCGGGCCTCGAGGTGTTCGCGGCCGATCGCAGCGCGGCGATGCAGGCGGTCGGACGCGATCTGGCGGGCCGCCACGGCCTGCGCATCGACAGCACGATCTGCGACGTGCACTACCTGCCGTTCCCGGACAATCACTTCGACGTCGTGACGCTCCAGTACGCGAGCCGCCACCTGCGCGTCGTGCGGGTGTTCTCCGAGGTGCACCGCGTGCTCAGGCCGGGCGGCCGCTTCTATCACTGCGACATGCTGCGCCCGGCCGGGCGGCTGACCGAGGAGCTGTACTGCGCCTACCTCAAGGTCTGCCTGGCGGTGGTCTCGCACGCCTTCAGGAGCAACGCGGCGGCGATGCGCTGCCGAGATTACTTCGTCGAGGCGATCCGCATGTTCTATTCGACTGCGGAGCTGAGCGATCTGCTGCGCGGCCTGGGATTCACGCGCATCGTCGGCACCTCGGTGCTTGCGGGCACGGTCGGCTTTCACCGCGCCAGCAAGGCGTGAGCGAGCTCGGCGTGCAGCGCGAGGAAATGCGCGTGTCGTACCGCGCTGAGATCGCCTGAGCGTACCGCCTGGAGGACCGCGCAGCCGGGTTCGGTCGCGTGCCGGCAGTCGCGGAAGCGGCAGTGGCCGGCGTGGGTGCGCAGTTCGGGGAAGCATTCCGCCAGTTCTCCGGCGGGGACGTGGGCGAGGCCGAAGCGCTGCATGCCGGGGCTGTCGATGATCGCGCCCGATGCTCCCAGCCGGTAGAACCGCGCGGCCGTGGTGGTGTGCTTTCCAGCGCCGAGCGCGCGCGAGATCTCGCGGGTGCGCGCCGCGGTGCCCGGCACGAGCGCATTGACGAGGCTGGACTTGCCTGCGCCGGAACCTCCCACGAGCACGCTCGTACGCCCGGCGAGATGCGGCAGCAGGGGCGAGACGTCGCGCAGCGCGCACAGCTCCACGATCGGGTAGCCTGCGCAGGCGAACGGCGCGAGCTTGGCGCGCGCCTCCGGCAGCCGCGCGGCGAGGTCGGTCTTGTTGAGCACGACGAGGGCGCCCAGCCTCTGGTGTTCCGCGGCCACCAGGGCGCGCGAGGCCAGCTCGGAATCGAAGCCCGGTTCGGTCGCGACCACGACGAGGACCTGGTCGGCATTGGCTGCGATGATCTTCTCGCGCAGCGCATCGCTGCGGTAGAACAGGCTGGTGCGCGGCTGCATCGAGACGACCGCGCCGTGCGCGTCGATCTCGACCAGATCGCCGCAGGCGAACGCCTCCCGCCGCGATTTCGGGAAGGCGCGCAGCCTGCGGCCGTCCGCGGTCTCGACTTCGTAGTGGCGGCCGCTCGCGAACACCACCCGCCCGCGCAGCACAATCTTCAAGCCGAATTGCAAGAGTCGCTAACCACCAAGGCACCAAGACACCAAGGACTCACCAGAGGGTTCCGGGAAGAGCAACTCACAGCGTGGGCGAATCGCACGGATTGTCCCGGTCGTTGGTGCACCTTTGGCGTCTTCGTGTCTTGGTGGTTGAAGTGCGGTGTTCAGGCTCAAAGCTCGATCAGCGCCTCGATCTTGGCGGCGCACACGAAGTCGTTCATCGACAGCCCGCCGACGTCGTGGGTCGACCAGGCGATCCGGCAGCGCCCATAGCCCACCGCGAGATCGGGGTGATGATCCTCGCGCCGGGCGATCCAGGCGAGCGCGTTCACGAAGGCCATGGTCTCGTCGAAATCGGCGAAGCTGAAGCTGCGCGCGAGCTGTCCGTTCTCGATGCGCCAGCCGGGCAGCGCCGCGAGGAGCACCGCGGTCTCGGCATCGGTCAGCCGGTCGATCGCACCCGAGTGGGGCGCGCAGTGGCGGGAAGCAAGCTCGTCTCGGGTCATGGCATCTGCCTCGGTGGATGGCTGCGGGACTACCCGGCCTTCAGCCGCGCGATGCGCAATGCGGCCGGCGGATGGGAATCGTAGAACGCGGAGTAGAGGGGATCCGGGGTCAGCGTCGCGGCGTTGTCGCGGTAGAGCTTCACCAGGGCGGCGGCGAGATCGGCGCCGCGGGTGTGGTGCGCGGCGAACGCATCGGCCTCGAATTCGTGCCGGCGCGACAGGAGGCTCGCGAGCGGATGCAGGGGAAACGCGAACACCGGAAGTACGAGCGAAAAGAGCGCGAGCGCGACTGCGGTGCTGCGCGCGTGCACGCCGAGCCCCTCGTAGAACCAGGGTTCGCCGATCAGCAGCCCGAGCGCCCAGAGCAGGGCGAGGGCCGCGGCGGCGGTCACGCCGATCCGCTTCCAGACATGGCGCAGGCGGTCATGGCCCAGTTCGTGGGCGAGCACCGCCTCGATCTCCTGCGGTTCGAGGCGCTCGATCAGCGTGTCGAAGAACACCACGCGGCGCGCCGCGCCGAAGCCGGTGAAATAGGCGTTGCCATGCGCGCTGCGCTTCGATCCGTCCATGACGAACAATCCGCCTGCCCGCATGCCGCAGCGCCCGAGCAGCGCCTCGATGCGGGCCCGCAGTGCCGCGTCTTCGAGCGGGATGAAGCGGTTGAAGAGCGGCGCGATCAGGGTCGGCCAGACGAGCAGCATGAGCAGGTTGAAGGCGAGCCAGGCGAGCCAGACGTAGAGCCACCAGCGGCTGCCCATGCGCGCCATCAGCCACAGCACCGCCAGCACCAGCGGCCCCCCGATCAGCGCGAGGAGGAGCGCCTGCCTGGCGAGATCGATCGCGAACAGCTTCGGACTCGTGCGGTTGAAGCCGAAGCGCTCCTCGACGACGAAGGTGTGGAAGAGGGAGAAGGGAAGCTCGGCGAGAAAGCCGAGCAGGGCGGCACTGGCGATGAACGCGATGCCGTGCGCATGGCCGGTCGGGTCGAGCCGCGATGCCCAGAAGTCGAACAGCCACTGGAGGATGCCGCCGAGCGTGAGCGCGGCGAGGAAGAGCGCCCCGAACAGAATCTCCACGAAGGCCAGCCGCAGCTTCGCCGCGGTGTAATCGGCGGCCTTGCGGTGCGCCTCCAGCGGGATCGATTCGGCGAAATCGGCCGGCACGGCGTCGCGGTGCGCGCGCACGTGGCGCAGATGGCGCGCGGCGAGCCACAGCCGGGTGAGCGTCGTCGCGCCGAGCGCGGCGAGGAAGATCAGGGAGAAGGTCTCTGGCATGTGATCCGGGAGGCTCGCGGCGTGCCGATCTATGACAGAATGCACGCTCTCCGCGTTCCCGAAAGCCCGCTCGCATTATGGCACAGGACCCCAGCCGCCTCGTCTGGCTCGATCTCGAAATGACGGGGCTCTACCCCGATCGCGACCGCATCATCGAGATCGCGATGGTCGTCACCGACGCATCGCTCGAGATCGTGGCCGAGGCGCCGGTGCTCGTCGTGCATCAGGACGACGCCACCCTGGGGGCGATGGACAACTGGAACAAGGGCACGCACGCCCGCTCGGGTCTGATCGAGAAGGTGCGCGCCGCGACCGCCACCGAGGCCGAGGTCGAGGCGGCGTGCCTCGTCTTCCTCGCCCCTTTCCTTCCGGCCGCCGCTTCACCGATGTGCGGCAACTCGATCTGCCAGGACCGGCGCTTCCTCGCGCGCCACATGCCGCGACTCGAGGCCTTCTTCCATTACCGCAACCTCGACGTGAGCGTGCTCAAGGAGCTCGCCAAGCGCTGGAAACCGGAGATCTACAAGTCGTTCCAGAAGCAGAACCGGCACGAGGCGCTCGCCGACATCCACGAGTCGATCGCCGAGCTGAAGCATTACCGCGAGCACTTCCTGCGTCTCTGAGAACCAGCCGGACGACGAATGGGCGTGAGGTTCGGTTTTGCGCTGCTCGCGTTGTGGGCGGGCGCGGCCGGAGCGTTCTGGCGGCCGGCGCACACCGTCCTCGTCGTGCTGGAGAACAGCAGCTTCGAGGACGTGATCGGCAACCCCGACATGCCCTTCCTCAACGCGCTCGCCGCGCAGGGGGCGCTGATGACACGCTCCGGCTTCGCCGCGCTGCCCTACGGTGCGGCACCACCCGGCGAAGCGGCGCCGCTGCCCGCACGTCCGAGCCAGCCGAACTACCTCTATCTGTTCTCCGGTCATCATCAGGGCGTGACGCCGTCGTCCTTTCAGGCCGCCGGGCTCCCCGACCATCCGCTCGGGGTCGCCCGGCGCGACGCGCGAGGCGCGCCCCTGCCGCGTCCGATCGCCGGAACGCGCGTGGGCATCGGCAACGCAATGATTCCGGCCTCGTGGAGACCGTTGGCGACGCCGAACCTGGGCGTGGCGCTGATCGAAGCGGGGGCGAGCTTCGCCTCGTTCAGCGAGTCGCTCCCGCATCCGCTCTATGACGATGCGAACGATCCGGTGCCGCTGCGCGACCGTTACCGCCGCAAGCACAACCCGGCGATCAACTGGGTCAATCTGAGCGGACGCGCGATCGCGCCGGCGCTCAAGCGCTTCGTCCTGCCGGCGGGCGTGAATCTCGGCTTCGCCGAAACCGTGGATCCGGAGGGCAGGCGTTACCCCGGTTTCGCCGTCGACGAGAACGGCCTCGCGCGCGGCTTCGAGCGCCTGCCCGCCGTGGCGCTGGTCGTTCCCGACGAGCGCCACGATCTGCACAGCGGCAGCGCCGCCGAGGGCGATGCCTGGCTCGCGGCCAACATCGGGCCCTATGCGCGCTGGGCGAGGGACAACGACAGCCTGCTCATCGTCACCTTCGACGAGGCGGGCAACGACCCTTCGCGGCCGCGGATCGCCACATTCTTCCACGGTCCGCCCGCCCGGGTGCATCCGGGGCGCTACCCCGAGCCGATCGATCATCTGAACGTGCTCGCGACGATCCTCGAACGCTACGGCGCCATCGATCGCTTCAGGCGCGATTTCCGCGCGGCATACGGGGACGCTCCGGAAGCACTGCGCGAGCTCGCGAACCTGCGTTCGATTCGCGATGTCTTCGGAGAAGGGCCGGCGCTGGAGGCGCTGGGGCGTTGAGGCGACGGGCGGGTGCGCATGGCCGCTCGATGGAGAACTGGGTGATGGACATATCTTCCCGTGGGCTTGGCGCCGCGATTTTCATCCTGCTGGCTGGTCTCGCAACAGGCGAACTGCGTGCGGCCGATGTGCGGCCGCGCGCGGTCGCCCCGCGCGCCGAGCTCGGCGCCGAGGAGCGCAATACCATCGACATCATCCGGCGGGCCAGCCCCGCGGTGGTCTACATCACGACCCTGCGGCGGCTGATCAACCCGTGGACGCGCAACGTGCGCGAGGTGCCGCGCGGCACCGGCTCCGGCTTCCTGTGGGACGAGCAGGGCCATGTCGTGACCAACTACCACGTCATCGCGAACGCCCAGGGCGCGACGCTGCGCCTCGCCGACCAGCGCGCCTACCGCGCGGAACTGGTCGGCGCGAGCCCGGCGCACGACCTCGCGGTGCTGCGGGTGCGGATCCCCGGACGCAAGCCCGCGCCGATTCCGCTCGGCACCAGCCGCGACCTCGTGGTCGGGCAGAAGGTGATCGCGATCGGCAATCCGTTCGGCCTCGACTACACGGTGACCACCGGAATCGTGTCCGCGCTCGACCGCAGCATCACCGGCGACAACGACCAGACCATCCATCACCTGATC
>Ga0100379_10003826_pt1 | contig 13562 bp, 13 predicted proteins | sample CryGeymeta201503_FD_80418 | JGI IMG/M metagenome (GOLD analysis project Ga0100379, IMG submission 80418) | Groundwater microbial communities from Crystal Geyser aquifers in Utah, USA - Crystal Geyser metaG 2015-03 | ecosystem: Environmental > Aquatic > Deep subsurface > Groundwater | place...
ATGATTCAAAAAAGAGGGAATAGTGAATTACATTCAACTTCTGGGGGAAAATATCTGAAAAGTTGGATTTATGGGGGTCTTGATGGAGTTGTTACAACTTTTGCGGTTGTTGCGGGGGTTGTTGGTGCTGGATTATCTTCTTCAATAATCCTTATTATGGGATTTGCTAACCTTTTTGCAGATGGAATTTCAATGGCGGTTGGGGATTACCTTTCAACAAAGTCTCAAGGAGAATATTATAAAACAGAAAAAACCTTTGAAGAATTCAAAGCTAGAAAGAACCCTAAAGAAGAAAAGTTTGAAATGGAATCTTTACTTGTGAAAAAAGGATTTGATAGACAAGATGCAAATAAGATTTCATTTTTAATTTCAAAAAACAAAAGGTATCAAGCTGAAACTATGCTTCACGATGAATTGGGAATTTCTGTTGAAAATTCTAATCCCACAAAAAATGCTCTTGCAACATTTGGATCTTTTTTATTATTTGGAATGATTCCCCTAATTTTATTTGTCATCGGTGCTTTATTTGATTCTGAGATAAACAACGCATTTCTTTGGGTTTCTCTTCTTTCCGGAGTTTCAATTTTTCTTTTAGGAGTATTCAAGTCAAAAGTCACAAAGAAGAATTGGTTCAAATCTGGACTTTCTACTCTTTTAATTGGAGGAACAGCAGCGGTTGCTGCATATTTTGTAGGGGAAATTTTGTCTAAAATAGTCTAAAATGAAAAAGAAAAATAATAAAAAGGTAATGAAGAAGGTTCATAAAAAAGTTCCTGAATTGAAACCAAGTAATGAAGCAAGAAATATTCTTTTTGGTTTTCTAGGTTTTGCTTTAACTGTCTTTTTAGTCCAATTTTCATATAAAGGGCAAGAAGAAACCTTAAGCTTGAACCCCTTACAAGTTATTGATTTTTTTAGTGCGCAAATAAAATACTTAATTAATTTGCCTCAAACAATTTTAACTGTCCTTGGAGTAATTTTAATCTTAATTCCTCCAGTTGCATTTTACTTTTTAAGTAAAGAAATTTTTGGCAGGAAGAAATAGGTTATTTTACTCTACCTTATACAAATTATCATTTATCTTATTAAATTTTTCAGGAAATAAATTTATTACTGAAGCAACATAAATTTCATTTGGAGAGAATTTTTTTGTCCATTCTAAAACATTATCAATAGTTTTTCCAGTATGGATATAATCTTCGCTTAGGATTACTTTTTTCCCTTCAATTTTATTTTTTAATTCTTCTTGAGAGTAAAAATTACATAATTTTACTTCTTTATCATGTCCATTCACATGAGAATATCTCACTGGAATTATTTCTTTATCCATGGAGTTAATTAATGCAGCTGGTTCAAATCCTCCATTTGCAACAGAGATTATTTGATCAAAATAAGATTCTTCAAAATTTTTTTTAAATTTTCTAATTTCAGTTTCTTTACCGGCTAATTTTCTTTCTTTTGGTGCTTTTATAAGAGAATATTTTAAAATTCCATTTTTTATTTTTGAAATTTCCTCTTTAGTTTTAGACAAACTTAATCCCCCATTGTAAAAATCTCTAATATATCCATTAAGTATTAAAAAAAATCCATTAAAGTTATCCTTTTCACTTTGTTCTGCTCCTTTGAAAATTAGTCCATCATGATAAAGTTGAGCGGTTGAAAGCAACAAATCCTTTACTTCAAAGAGGTTCCTAGTAGAATTCAACTTTCTAAAAATGTCTTTTTGAAGGGGATTATCCATAACCAAGATAGCTCTTTTCTCTTTATAAAGATTTCTATTTTGTTGTCCCTTGTTAGTAGGTAATATTTTAATTAAACTCTCTATCCTAAAAAATCTGGAGTTTGATTAATAATTTAAACCTCTCTTTTCTTAAATTTTAATGGTGGAAATTCAAGAGTATAAAAGAGATGAATCAATGGATCATTTGTTTATTTTAAAAGGACTAAACAACCTTCCTTTTCCTGTTGGAAAGAATTTATTGGTGGATTTTCTTTATGGAGATGAGAACAACAAATCAGTTGAAAAAAATAAACTCTATGACTTTGAAGCTTTTGGTTCAATGTCTTTTTTAGAAAAAGAAAAAATATTGGAATTACTAGAAAATTTAATTATAAACAACCTGGTTGAAGTTTCTAGTTCAGTTTTTAATAAATTTGTAAAAATTTTATCAATTAACCGTAATGGAAGAGAGGAATTAATGGAACCCAAATTACATACAAAAAAAATTCAACAAAATTATGAAGAAACTAAAACTAGAATTAGCGAAAAAGAAATGGAGTCCTTTAAGGAATTAGAAGAATTCTTAACTGGATTTAATTTAGAACAAAAAAAAGCAATTGTTTGCCCTAATGAGAAAATTTTATGTATTGCTGGGGCAGGTTCAGGAAAAACATCTGTTTTAACAAAACGTATAGAATTTTTAAATAAAATGAAGAGGGTTAAGGGAGAAAAAATTCTTGCAATCACTTTCACTAGAAAAGCTAAAGAAGAACTCGAAAAAAGGTTAGAGGAGTTAAAGATGAAAGCTGTTGTTGAGACCTTTAATTCTTTTTCAGAGAAAGTTTTATTGAAGTATGGTGGAAAAATTTATGGTCATAAAATGAAGGTTGCTAATTTTCAAGATAAAATGTTTGCAGTTCTAAGGGCCCTTGATAACTTAAACATAACTATTCAAGATGCGGTCGAAAAATATTTTGGAAATCAAAAAAACAAAAATAAAACAACATACCAATTACAAAACATGTTTATTAGTGACTGTTTTCAGGTTTTTGAATATTTTAAATCAACAAGATTAAATTTTGAAAGTTTTCAAAAAAAGTATTCTGATAATACTCTTAAAAATTCTAAACTAATTTTTGATATCGTTAAATATCTTGATATTCATATGGCTAACAATGGCCTTAGAACATATGGAGACCAAGTAAGGGATACTCTTAACTTTTTTAAGGTTTATAAAAAATTTATTCCCCCTTTTGAACATATTTTAGTTGATGAATTTCAGGATGTAAATTCGGAACAAATAGAACTTTTGGAAGTTTTAAATCAAAATAATCTTTTTTGTGTGGGTGACCCTAGACAATCCATATTTGGATGGAGAGGTTCAGAAGTAGAACACATTTTAAGGTTTAGAGAAAAATATCCTGAGTCAGAAATTATTACTCTAACAAAAAATTATCGAAGTAACAACCATATTGTTAGGGTTATGAATAAACTTGTTGAAAAAATGGGAGTTTCGGACTTAGAACCAACCTTTGAAAATAAAAAAAATATGAAACTTTGTAAATTCCAAGATGAATTGGGGGAGTTTAACTTTGTTAAAGCAAAAATCCTTTCTTCAGACATTTCCCCTGAAAATATTTTTGTTTTATCCCGAACAAACAGGCAAATTGAGGAGCTTTCCAAAGTTTTAACTAAAGCTCAAATAAAACATTCTGTAAGGGAGGAAGGTTCAAACAATTTCGAAATAAAAAAAGGAGAGGTTACCCTTGCAACAATTCACTCAATAAAAGGTCTTGAAGCTGAACTTGTCTTTGTTATAGGATGTAACGCTTCAAACTTTCCATGTAAAACAAGTGATCACCCCATAATTGAGAGCATAAACATGTATAATTATGACCGAGAAGAAGAAGAACTTAGACTCTTTTATGTTGCAGTTAGTCGTGCAAAAAATGAACTTTATTTGACCTATTCTGGAAAAAATCACACTTATTTTATTAATAAAAAAATAAAAAATGATTTTGTTTTTGAAGAATTTTAGGATTTTTTTTGTTTATTAAATAATAAATTCATATCTAAATTTTGAGCTGACCACAAAAGGTCTTTTAAGGCTTTTTTTGGGGAATAGATTCCTTTTTTTGCCCCCATTAAACTCATATTACTTTCTCCAAAACCTTCACTCTTCAAAAGAAAATTCGAATTTACAATATAGCCCACATCTGGAATAAAATTATTACAAACTCTTATATAACTAAAATCTGGAATAAAAAGTTTTTTATCTTTAAGAACAAAAAAATACTTTGGCCCAAAAAATAAATTGCTTGCACCACCTTTTGATCGATTAATTAAATATTCTTCAAGGTCCCCTTTTATTTCTGGAGAATATGGTTTAAACAAATCATCATAGCTCATTATTCAAAAACTCCCTTCAAAACTTTTCCCTGCATCTCTTCTCTGAAGCAATCTTCACAAATTTCGGCATTTGTTTTTTTACTAACCCTAAAACTATATGGGTCTTTCATACCTGTGCATCTTTCACACCTTTTCAAGCAAGAACTACAATAATGCCTTGCTGAAACTGGATCTTTTCTTGTGTGAGTCTTACAAACTAATTTTGAACACCTAAAACACCTAACAGAACAATCTTTACAAATACTTCTTGAACATATCTCGCAAGTGTTCTTTAAACATTTTTTACAAAAACTTTTTCTACAAGATTGGCACTCAATTGAGCACTTTTTACAAGTAGCATGACCTGAACTACAAATAAAAATTTCTTTTACCTTGTTTGAACAACTTTCACAAGTCAAACCTGAAATGTCATTTGCCACCGGGTCAAAATTTATAATAAACGATTTTTTTAAAGGTTCAGTCTTAACATCAATATTAAAAATATAAATGGGATACCTAATTACTGTTGTTTTTTTGAGTTTATTTTCCACATTTAAGAGGTGCTTCTGATTTTCAAGTTGAATTGCTCTCACTTTATCCTCTTCAAGGGCAAGAAAATTTGATTTTTCTTTTATTGAATTTATTAATTTTTTTTGCTCTGAAATTTTCTCTAGTTCCCCTTTCCTTGCAAATTCCATTAACTTATCTGTTATTTCCTCCAATTCTTTTTGAAATCCTTTTGTTTCAAAACTAAACTTTTTTTCAATTTTATCTTTTTCTTTTTCAAAATTGAGACCTAAATCTTTTGAAATTTGGTTTGTTTTTTCTTGAATTCTTTTTTTTACTTCCTCTTTTGCATTAAAATATGAATTTTTAAAATCTGGAACTTCATTTATTGAATAATCTCCTTCAAGAAGAGCATACTCGGACAAATCTCCTTCTATTGGTTTTGAATTAAATATGTAAATTTCATTTAGAATATCTTCCTTTTCTTCTAAATATTGGAAATTGGTATTAAAAGTAAACCTGTAAAAGAAACCTGGTTTTTCTCTAAAAGTAATTTTCTTTATTTCTGAATTAGGAAAGAAAATCCTTTTATTTATTTCATCTAATGGGTTAAAATCAAATTCTATCTTTAGGTATGCTGTTGTGTCTTTTTCCATATATTTTTAATGCTCAAAATCTTTATATAAATTGTTGGATTAGAAAACTTAACAAGTTTTATATAAGAAGTCAGCCTTTTTACATTATGTCATGGAAAGGTTTTTTAGGAGGAGTTTTAGCTGTTTTTCTTTTAGTCTTAATTTTTATTTATTGGTTTATCCCTTTTAATGAAGTTCAATTTGGAATAGACAAAAATCCTGAATTTAATGTGGGAAATCTTTCAAACAATATGCAATTTTATTCAAATATGAGGTTTCCTTCAACAGACATTACCTATTTAATTGAAGAGGGCTGCCCACTACAAAAAAGAAGTGAAATGGTTGGAGCATTCAATTTTATTCAAAATCTGACTCTTCTTAAATTTTATCCTGTAAAAAATAATGAAGAAATAACCATTAGCTGTGAAGAAGAATCAAAATCAACTGACAATGGAATGTTTATTTCAGGTGAAGGGGGTCCAACAAAGATTCTTTCAAGTAATAATTTTAATGTTATCTTTAGTGGGAAGATTCTTCTTTTAAGGGAATCAAATTGTGAAAGGCCAAACGTTGAAATTCATGAACTTCTTCATGTTTTAGGTTTTGACCACTCAGAAAATAAGAATAACTTAATGTATCCAGTTAGTAAGTGTTCTCAGACAATTGGAAATGATATTGTGGACAAAATAAATGAACTTTATAGTTTTCCTGAACTTCCAGACCTTCAACTTGAAAACATTTCTGCAAAAATTTCTGGAAGATATCTTGATATTAATGTATCAGTTCAAAACAGTGGATTAAAAGATTCTCAACCTGGAACCCTTAAAATTTATGGGGATGACCAGTTAATTAAAGAATTTGATTTAAAAGAAATAAAAATGGGTTATAGTTTGAGTGTATCCTTGACAAATATTTGGGTCTCGAAAAGAGAAATAAAAGAATTAAAAGTAATCGTTTCGACTCCTGATAGCGAGTTAGCTCTAGATAACAATCAGGCAGTACTTATAACTTCATAAAAAATTAATCGTCTAATCCAAGACTATCAATTTCCATGTCAAAGTCATCTTCATCAAAAGATTCGTTAACACCCATTTTTTTGTAGTTTGCAAGTCTTACTTGCACCTCATTTTATATTTTTCATAAAGTGATTTAGTATTTAAACTCTTCTATTATTTTGAAGATATTTTGTAATTTGTCGTCTATAAAAACATTTAAAAAGGTATTTTTAAATGTCTTTCATTTTTGGAAGAATAAAAGTTGGATATTTGTCGTCGATAAAATTATAATTTCTTTTTTAATTTCAAATGTTCTTTTCCTTCTATAAATTTTTTACCCTTAATTTCAAAACCAGACTTTAAAATGTTTTCAAGAGAGTAAACATTTTTAGGATCTACACAAACCTGTACTTCTTTAGCATTCAAATCTTTTAAAAAATCTAACCTTGACTTGGTTAATTTTTTTTGAATTCCTTTTCCCCTATAATCTTTGTGAACCACACAATTTCTCAAAAACCAATATCCATAATAATTGTTACATGTTGCAAAGGCAACCAACTCTTCTTTTTCTTTTGCCACAAAGATATGATTTACTTTTTTAAAAGAAAAATTTTCATTAAGTCAATATTTAGAGTTTAATTTTTCCAGGGAAGGAATATAAATTTTCTTTTCTTCCCTATCTAAATGGTAAATTTTCATTATTTTTAGAATTAAAAGACAATTTAAAAAGAAATCTATAATCTAAAATATCCTTTTATTAGAATTTGGCGGGGTTTCCCCCGCCGTTTATCCACCCACCCAGAGTCGAACTGGGGATCTCCCGGGCACTGCTTATTAAAGTGACCTACTGACTTTTGGGGTTTCATAGAATATCGAGATAACTCGACTCTCCACCTTAGACATTATCTACAGCCAGGCGCTCTAACCACTGAGCTATGGGTGGTTATAAGAAAACAAAGTAAGAATTCGTTTTTAAAAGTTTGGATAAATAAAGAATAGATTCAATTATTCACTCTTTTGGTCAGCGAGGAAGAAAGCCTTATTTGAATTAACTTCCTTTTGTTTTCCTTCTCTTTCAAACATTGCATAAGCTGAAGGGAGAGCAAAACGACCTAGAACTCCAACTCTAGAGTAAATTACATATGACAGCATTCTCTTTTCTCCAGCTTCAAGTGTTCCAAGTTCCCACTCAAACATTCTCTTTGTTTTGTTAAACCTTTTTGGAGTTTCTCCTCCAAACCTTTCATAAATTTTAACTAATGGAGGAAGCCTGTCAAAGATTCTTACATTTTCAATGAACTTTCTTGATTCAATGTTAATCATAATTTTTAGAGCAAATTCTCCCCCTTTTGCATTCATAAATGAAACTCTTTTTCTTAAGACTATATCTGTTTTAGAATATTTCCTTGCAAAAATAACAGTTAAAATAACTAAAAGAATTACTAAAAATGGAATAAACCAATTAGTTTTTACTTCAACTTCAAAGGATTCACCTGGATTAATTTTTTTGTTCCAGATATAACTAACAGTAAATCCATCTCTACTAACTGTGTTTGGTTCTGGAGAAAAAGTTGTAAAAATTCTTGAAATACTATTCTTTTTAACAAGAGTTGAAGAATCTTGAACAGTATTTCCCTCATTAAACTTTTTAATTAAAGTTGTGGAAATAATAAGTCCATATTCTTTTACATCTTCCCTTAAAATATTCTTTTCTTTAAAATCAATACTTTCTTCAATATGGGCTGAAATATCTTTTATTTCTAAGTCTGAAAGAAGGGTATAAAATCCTGCAGTTAATTTTGAGAAATCATCTTTATTTAATTCAATTTTAAAGTCCTCTTTTCCATAGGGAGGAATGTCTACAACTCTATCCTCTTCGAAAAATGGAGAAGATAAATGAACTTTTAATCCCTTAAAATCAAAGTTTACTTGGTTTTCTAAATAAATATTAACTGAACCCGATTCAGGATTAATTGAATCCGCTCCAAGTTTGAACGCATCTTTTAATTCTATTACCCTAACTGTTAACTTTTCTTCAACTTCAGACTTATTATCTCCCTGAACAAAATAAGGAAATGAAACTTGTCCTCTTAATTTTAAATCACTTCTTGGAGAAACTTTAAACTCAACTAATTTAGTTTCACCAGCGTTTATTTGTATTGATTCATTTGGAGAAACTACTGGTCCAAAAAAAGTATAAAAAGAAAATTCATCTGAAGCACCATTATTTGTTACATTCAAAATAAAATTTGCTGGACTTTGTAATCCTGCAACCATAATCTCTTTATCTGAGACTTTTTGAATGTTTAAATTTACTGCCAAAACTGGTTGAATTAGGAAAAGCATTAAAATCAAAATAAAATACATTTTTTTCATGTTAAAAAATCGTAGATTTTCTATTTAAACATTTCTATAGTTAATTGAAGAAGAAAATTATTTATCTGCGCTTTCTAAATCTAAAAAAGACTTAGCTTGACCTAAAAATTCATCAGAAATTCCCGAAAGTTTATCCTCAAACTCTTCTATTCTTTGAGAAATAATCCACTTTTCATAAATTCCTCTCCAAATTTTCATTCTTCCAGAGGTCTCAAACTTCCCATCATAGTCTCTAACTAAAGAAGACTTCAATTTTAGAGTAATTGAACCACTATTTGTTTTAACTTTCGCTCCTCCACGATTAACTTCTACTTCACTTAGTTGGTCAATTCTAAAATCGAGTTTAATTTCAAACTGAAAATAATCTGTAATATCCTTATTACAAATCCATTTGAATTTTACTTCCTTTGTTGGACCCCCTATTTTCTCTCCATACTCACTTTCCTCTACTTCCATCCCTTTCTCTTCAGTTAACCAATTATAACAAAATTGATAAAAGTCTTTAAAATTAAAATAGCCCTTATAACTTATCTTACTTGAATACACCTCATCTTGCTCTGACATGAAAATAATATGAATTTTTATTTTAAATATTCTTCTGTTGCATAAATCTTTAAATAATTGAGAAAAGTTCAGATTGTATGGTAAACAAAGGGGATTTTATGTCTGAAAATGTTGAGAGAACTGTTGGACGTGATGCTCAGAGAAATAATATCTTAGCAGCAAAACTTGTAAGTGAGGTAGTTAAAACTACTCTTGGCCCAAAAGGGATGGATAAAATGTTAGTTAGCCCTACTAATGAAATTATTGTTACAAATGATGGAGTAACAATTCTTAGTGAGATGCAAATTGAACATCCTGCAGCAAAAATGATGGTTGAGATTGCTAAAACTCAAGAAAAAGAAGTGGGAGATGGAACAACTACTTCAGTTATGATTGCAGGTAAACTTTTAGAAAATGCTGAAAAACTTCTTGACAAAAAAATTCATCCAACAGTTATTGTTAAAGGTTACCGAATGGCTCAAGAAAAAGCTCAAGAAATTTTAAGTGAAATTTCATTAAAAATTGCTCCTGAAAATGAAGAAATTTTAAAACAAATTGCTATGACTGCTATGACTGGCAAAGGTGCTGAGGGTGAAAAAGAAAGGTTTTCAGAAATTTTAGTTAGAGCAGTAAAATTAGTTCAAACTGGAAATAAGGTCGACAGCGACGACATAAAAATAGAAAAAGTTGTAGGAGAAGGAATAAGGGATACTGAACTAGTCAAAGGAATTATAATTGACAAAGAAAGAATTTCAAAAGAAATGCCTTCTTTTGTTCAAAATTCTAAAGTATTGGTTATTGATTTTCCTCTTGAAATAAAAAGTCCTGAGGTTGATACCAAAATTTCTATAACAAGTCATTCCGAATTACAAAATTTCTTGAATGAAGAAGAGAAATCAATTAAAAATATGGTTGAAAAAATTGTTGCGACTGGATGTAATGTACTTTTTTGCCAAAAAGGAATTGATGACTTTGCGAGATACCTCTTGTCTAAAGCTGGAATTTATGTTTGTAGAAGGGTTGGAAGATCTGACATTGAAAGAATTTCAAAAGCAACTCAAACAAAAATTATTTCTAATTTAAATGAAATTGACTCGGTTTTATTGGGAGAAGCTGGAAGTGTTGAGGAGATAAAATCTGGTGGAGAATATTTAACTTATTTAAGAGATTGTAAAAATCCTAAATTAGTTACAATTCTTGTTCATGGGGGGACAAAACATGTTGTTGATGAGATTGGTCGTGCATTGCTTGATGGGCTTCTTGATATCTCTAGTGCTCTTGAAAGTGGACTTGTAGTTCCTGGAGGGGGGGCAATTGAAATTGAAATAGCAAAAAGACTAAAAGAATTTGGACAAACTCTTCCTGGTCGTGAACAGCTTGCAGTTGAAGAATTTGCAAATGCTTTGGAGTTTATTCCGATTACTTTAGCTGAAAATGCGGGAATTGACCCAATTGATGTTTTAACTGAACTAAAAGCAAAACATGATTCAGGGGATATGAATGCCGGAATAAACCTTTTTACTAATAGAGTTGAAAATGTTTTAAATTCAAAAATAATTGAACCCGCTAAAATAAAAATTCAGGCAATAAATTCAGCGACGGATGTTGCAACGATGATCCTTAGAATTGATGACATTATTCTTTCAAAACCAAACAAAAAAGGAAGAATGAATGACCTTGGAAGTTTACCTAATTATATGGAAGGGTTGAGTTAACTTTTTATATCCTTTTTTTATTTTTTAGTTTATGAATTACCACCTCATCCTAACTGAAAAGTGTAACCTTCGTTGTAAATATTGTTATGAAAAATCTATGGCTGAGTTTGATAATGGACTTGGGAAAAAATGGGAGTATGACAACGAAACTCCCTTTGACAGTGAAGTTGAAATAAAAAAAATAAAAAATTTTGTAAAACCAACTGACAGACTTATTTTTTATGGAGGGGAACCTCTTGTAATGAGTAAAAAAATAAAAGAGATTATGAATAACTTGGATTCGAAATTTGGTATCCAGACAAATGGTTTACTTTTGAAAAGACTTCCTTTTGAATATATTAAGAAAATAGATAAAATGCTTATTTCTATTGATGGGGAAGAAGAAAGAACTGATTTTAATCGTGGAAAAGGTACTTACAATTTAGTTTTAAAAAATTTAAAAAAATTAAGAAGTCTTGGATATAATGGGGAAGTTGTTGCGAGAATGACTTTAAACTTTCCTGATGTTTTTCGACAAGTTAAAAGTATAATAAGTTTAATAGATGAAAAGGTTTTCAATTCAGTGCATTGGCAAATTGATGCTGGGTTTTACAAATTTGACTTTGATAAAATTAAATTTACTAAATTTGTAGAAGAATATAACAATGAAATAACTAAATTGATTAATTTTTGGGTTGAAAAAATGCACGACGGAAAAGTATACAAAATTTATCCTTTTCTTGGAATTTTTAATCGCTTGGTTGGATATGACAAAGAAACTCGTCTTCCGTGTGGTTCTGGATATAAAAACTTCACAATAAACACTTCTGGAAAGGTTTCAGCTTGCCCAATTATGAATTCAGTTAAAAAATTTTATTGTGGAGACATAGAGAAGGGTATCCAAAAAGAAATTATAATTGAAGATTTAGAGTGTCAAAAATGCTCAGTTAAAGATATTTGCGGAGGACGTTGCATTTATTGGAGGGATGCAAAACTTTGGCCTCCTGAGGGAGATGAATTAATTTGTAACACTATAAAACATTTAATTGATTCAATTAGAAAAAAAGTTCCTGAAATTGAAAAACTTCTTGATGAGAAAATTGTTAAAAAAGAACAGTTTGATTTTGAAAAATATTTTGGGCCAGAAATTATTCCTTAGGGGAATTTTAAATCTAAAAAATTAAAATTATTCTTTTAAATCTCTTAAACATTCAAAAATTTTTGATCTTTTTACTTTTTCAAGATATTTATCAAATTCTTTTTGAGCTTCCCATATCACTGCTTCACCAATTGCATTCTTCCAAGAATAAGTATTGGTTTTACCATCCTTTGTTATTTCGACATAATCTACTCTTAAATCATCACCAAGATTATCAATATATTTTATAATTTTTCCATCTCTTTTCTTCACCGTTAATATGTTTTTGTTATTCATTCCATCACTGTTAAAATTCACTTCTTCTCCATCAATATTTTTGTTAAATTCTAGACCATTGTAAGTTCCATTACATTGGCATCCACCTATAACTAAAGCTCCAGAAAGCATTAGTGTAATAAGGGTTAAATCTTTTTTCCTTTTATCAAATTTTATTTCTTTCCAGGATTACAATTCTGGCAAGGATGGAACTTTTTCTTTTTAAAATAAGTATTGGTATTTCGAAGTACTAGGTGTTCTTTTTTTATCATCCCTGAAAATCTACACTTTTCTTTGTGATAAGTGTTTTGTAAAGTTGAACCATAATACTTGAACTTCTTCACTGGTTCTTTTGTTTTGTCAACGTAAACAGTTTTTATTACTGGTTTCTCAACAATTTTATCAACGTATTTAATTACTGGTTTCTCAATTATTTTTTCTACTGGTCTATCAATAAATTTGTTTACAATTTTTCTTTTATTAATTTCTAGCCATATCCCTTTAAACCTTAATACTAAGATTAAAAGAATAATATAAGTTAAAAGTAGGTATATCAATAAAGAAATTTGTGCTTTATCTCCGAGGTTAAAAGTGCTAACACTTCCAATAAAAAAGAAAATCATTGATATAGCTAAAACTGCCAGTAAGATTATGTCAAAGATTGTTAAAAATTTTCTTGATTCCATTTTATCTGAATAAATTTGAAATCCAAAGCAAGATTCTTTGAATTATATTTAATTTATTGCCTTCGTCCAAATTTAAATAAATGTATTCTTCAGTAGATACTTTTCCAGGATAATTTTTTTTGTTTTCAGGAATTGTTTCATTGAGTGGACCATTATTTCTTGAACTACAGGATTTACAACCAATTTTATCATCTGTTTTGTCTTCCTTAACTTCAAAAGTAACTGGTTTACATACAACTTCAGTAGAAGTTTTGGCACAGAAAGTTACAGTATGAGTTCCAATACTTAGACTTAATGAACTTGATATAAAAGTTAATGAGGAACTCTCAGCCATTGTAACATTTGCTCCAGAATCTAAACTATATGTTACATTTGAAAATTTATTTACAATTGCTTTAAAGATTATGTTTCCTTTAATTATTTCTCCATTTGTCGGAACAATAGGAGTTATCTCCAGTGGACTTGTGGGAGAAGTTATTACCGTAAAAACTACTGTATCACTACCAATATTGCCAGCAACGTCTTTTGCATATACTTTCCAAGTATTCAATCCTTGTTTTGATATAATTGAGTTAATTGTGTTTGTTCCATTAACACAAGAGAA
>Ga0100379_10003832_pt1 | contig 13550 bp, 14 predicted proteins | sample CryGeymeta201503_FD_80418 | JGI IMG/M metagenome (GOLD analysis project Ga0100379, IMG submission 80418) | Groundwater microbial communities from Crystal Geyser aquifers in Utah, USA - Crystal Geyser metaG 2015-03 | ecosystem: Environmental > Aquatic > Deep subsurface > Groundwater | place...
CTTGATGAGGTAGTCAGTGATACTGCCGCTATGGGCATTGACAATATTACCCACATCGTCCATCGAGCTGAGTACCACGACTTTCGCGTTTCTTCCCCAGGGATCGACGCGTAGTTTCGCGAGTACGGTGTGTCCATCATAGCCAGGCATCACGAGATCGAGGAGGATGATATCGGGATGCTCTGCGAGGGCGGTCTGGAGCCCGTGCATGCCATCAGGGGCAGTGAGTACACGAAATCCCGCATCAGTCAGTGCTTCAGCGACTGACTCACGGATATCTTGCTCATCCTCTACCACTAATACTGTCTTTTCCATATACACGCATAATATCATATCTTCGGTACCGGTGTTCCGCTTTACTGGGTGAGCTGATACTATAGCAACATGATGTCACTTAAAAATGCCAAAGTACTCCGCACTGTAAGTGTTGGAATTCTATTTCTCATGGCCCTCGTGGCTGGCGGTCTATTTTTGCTGGCAACGAGTGGCGCAACCTCTCGTTGGTATTGGATCGCTGGAATTGGAGTACTAGTCGTGCTTGGGCTGGCAAGGCTGTATATAGAAACAAGGTTACATCAAGGACTCATAGCAGCTCTTGAACGGGCAGAGCTCGCTGATAATTCTACTTTTGACATGCTCTACAACAACAGCCCAGTTGCATATGTCACGCTCAATCAATCAGGCGCACTGGTGAACTACAACGCAGCGGCGGTGCAACTCCTTGAGACCAACTTTTCCGATCTCGGGGGCAGATCATTTTTTTCCCTCTGTGATCCCGAGTTTAATCATTCAGTCCTTGTGGAAAAAATAAAAGCCGGGTTGACGATCAATGAGCTTGAAATGCCACTACGCACAGTGATGGGTTCGACGGTATGGGTCCTCTTATCAGTATTTTCGCTGCGGGAACGTGGCGAGCTCTTGTTGACGCTCGTCAATATTACGGAACAAAAGAAAATTGATACCGCAAAATCGGAGTTCGTGGCACTCGCGACTCATCAGCTCCGTACTCCGATCGCGGCGATTCGTTACGCCGCTGATCTCCTCACGAAGCATATCGTCGATGGACAAACTGAGCGTAATGCGACGTATCTTGATAAGATCAATCGAAACGTCTTGCGGATGCTGGCGCTGATCAATGATTTTCTTCATGTGTCGAAGCTGGAGATGGGGACATTTGCAACCGAAGCTTCGTCTATCACTGTTAATGCATTTCTTGACGATATCCTTGAGGAATTTGAAGGCCGCATCGCCAATCAGCACATTGCCGTGACGAGACGTGGCGAACCAGCAACGCAGACCATGAGTACTGATCCGCGTCTCCTTAACATTATTTTAAGTAACATTATTTCTAATGCGGTGAAGTACACACCACCTGAGGGATCGCTCGATGTGTCGTACGCAAGTGATGGTCAAGTCATTCGCTTTGCGATTACCGATACTGGAATTGGTATTCCAGAAGCAGAGATACCGCAATTATTCCGGAAATTCTTTCGGGCGAGTAATGCGCAGAGCCAGCATACTGAAGGGACTGGTCTCGGGCTGTATATCGTCCAAGAAGCTGCCAAACAGCTCGGGGGGAGTATCGAGGTAGCTTCAGAAGAAGGGAAGGGAACGACCTTTACGGTCATTCTCCCACTCCAGTTGATTCGGTAGGGAAGTAGTGAGTGCAAATGCTATCGCACCAGCACTTTCTTTTGGTACAGATGCGCACTGGTTCACTTTCATGGCTTCACAAGCAGTCGCACCACTCATAATATCGGGTAGTTATTTTTTCTTAAAATATTTCATGGCATTCGCTCGTCGGTGTGGACAACCAGGCCAACAACACGGACGACGTTTACCTTTACGTAAATCCTCACGCAGTCGCTGTATATGCTCAGCGCGCGTCTCTTTCTTTTTGACAATCGTGACCCAACAAATCCACTCATTTCGTGCCAGTGGTGTGAGCTTTTCCCATAGTGCTTTCACGGTCTGATCAGACGCTAATTGAGCCTTGAGATCAGGGGGGAGGGTATGTCGGAAGTCCGCGCTTGTGCCAGGTACATTCATGCTTTTAGTATACCAAATCTATATTCATGGTTGTTATCAATGTAAAGTACGTTCGGTGCGGAATAAGGGTACTTCGTGACATTAAGTATCCAGCCTGGTACGCCACGCTCTATACCATTTGAACAGGTGATAGATGCTAACCACCCATATCGTTACCGCAATGATGAGCCAGATAATCCCTGGTATTCCAAACGCTAAAAGCATAACGAAAAAATTTGCAATGGTTGAAAAGTAAGATCCCATGATGTCAGCGGGGCAGGTCATCGTTACAAACGTCTTGGTTTCGTATGTACACAAAGAGAATAGTATTGATGTCATTATGAGTGCAGGGGCACCGACTGGTTTTCGTTTGTATCCGAAGTAAATCGTTAACGACCCTTCTCGAGAGAATCAAAAAGTGACAAAAGTGACACTTTTTGCATTATCTAGCTTTTGGGACAGGTCACTGTCACACTTATAAAAACTTATATTTTAAGTCATTTTAAGCTAGTAATAATTGTCACAGACTTCATTTCTCTCATGACACAGGCAGGTATTTCTCCATGAGAGCAAGAATCTTTTTGTAAGTTATCGAGCACTGATCTTTTTTCGTCACCTACGATAAAACCAATGGCGTGTGTTACGTGTTCGAGTAGAAACTGGGGCGTAACGGTAATGCGTTTTGTATACGGATTGATTGATTCTTGTACTTTATATGAAGCGACCCAGTCATCACCTGAAAAATACTCATTGTATGCATTGGGGAAAATTCCAGCAGTATGACCATCAATTCCGACACCCATGGTTGCAATTATAACCCCACCGAGATTCTCATTTCGCCAGTCTCGTAGTGCTGCTTCAAATCGTTTGCCAGCTTCTTCCAAAGTGTCTGTTTCTATCACAGAAGTATCTATCATAGACACTTCTTTGTCTTTTGCTCGTCTATAAAATGCGGTCGTTTTGATCTGAGTGAAGTTGTTAACATCTGGATCAGTAGAAAACCGTTCATCAAGCGTGGTGATGGTCAGCTGTGGTCCAAGTACAGTCTCAGTAACGTGGTCAAGTATTGAGAGCGCAGAGCCACCTGAAAGTAAAAGTAGTGTTGGTTTGTCTTTGTAGTGCTCTAACAGCGCGCTCAGTTCCTCGCCAGCTGTTACCGCAGGTATTGGGCTATGTTTAATGTCCATGGTTATTCTTTGTTGATTACCTTATGACCACCAAACTGATTACGCATAGCGGCCACTAACTTTCCGAGATATGATGGATTTTCTCTGGTTTGTTTGCGTTGCTCCAATGCTGCCTTAAGCACTTTCACATCTCCGATTGTAGTGACGTGCTCCATTTCTGACTCGGTTTCACCCGTTGGTACCTCGCCCTTAATGAGTTCGATCTGACCCTCCTCATAGGCTTCTCGAAGCCATGACACTAGCTTGCTTGAAATAATGCTCTCGTGCTCATATGGTTTCATTACCTCACCTAAATCAATGCCAAATGTATCTTGATGCTCATGAAGCACAGTGACCCCTTCAGCAATCGCTCCCATCATGCCGTACTCAATACCATTGTGAATCATCTTCACAAAGTGTCCGGCTCCGGGGCCACCCACGCGCGCATATCCATTCTTGGCAGCCAGTGCTTCAAATACGTGCTCATGTTTTTGAAATACATCCAATTCACCACCGACCATAATAGAAGCGCCGTATCGAGCACCACTCATCCCGCCTGAGGTACCAGTATCGAGAAACAACAATTCTTTTTCTTTGAGCGCTTGATGACGTCGTAGTGAGTCTTGGTAGAAACTATTTCCGCCGTCAATAATGGTGTCGCCGGTGCTCAGACGTGGCGTGAGTTCATCAAGCACGCTGTCCACGAACTTACTCGGTACCATGATCCAGACCAATCGGTCAGGCGGTAGTGTGCTTGCCATTTCAGCATACGAATCAACTACATCAACCCCAGCATCTCGTGCAATCGTTCTCGCTGCTTCACTTGGATCAACACCCACTACTCGATAGCCTTTTTCAACGAGCAAGGTAGCCATGTTGAGTCCCATTCGTCCCAATCCGATAAATCCGAGTTCTTTTTTCATAGATAATATTTTTACGTATTTATAATTTCTTCAGGCCCCTTAGAACCCGGTGCGTAGGTGTGGAGGGGTAACTTATTAAATTGTTCTAAGATAGGTGTAATAAACTGCCACGCTAACTCTACCTCAGCACCACTTACAAACCTTGTCTGATCACCAGTAATACAATCAAATAGTACACGCTCATACGCTTCGGGCGACGCACTCTCTTCACTTGAAGTCGAGACAAGTGTTAACTCTTGCTCATGTAACGTAAAGACAAAGCCGGGCGCCTTCGTCCACATGGAGAGGCAGATATGCTGCTCCGGTGCAAACTTGATACGCAGCACATTGCGATGCTCATGTGGTCCAGATTCGGCTGCACAACTACATAAATTTCGTGGTTTAAAGGTAATCACTGCTTCGTTTACATGTTCATTAAGTGCTTTCCCGGCTTCTAGTGTGAAGGTAGTTCCTTGCCACACTCCCTCGTCTACGCCAAATGAGAGTTTGAAGTAGGTCTCAGTCTCACTACCATCAGTCACGCCGTGAGTGTCTGCATATCCCTCATACTGACCACGTGTCACCGAAAGTGGAGTGTGCTTGATAAGTTGTCGCAGGGCTTCAGCCCGAGCGACTCGTATCGCTTGCGGGTCATGAATATCAGCCGGTGGCATGGTGAGAAGTGCAAATATCTGCAACATATGGTTTTGTCCAACGTCACGCAGTGTACCGATGGTGTCATAGAATGAACCACGATTCGACACATCTTTCGTCTCAAGCAGTTTGATATGAATTGATTCAATGGCCGAAGCATCCCATGAATCAGCCAAAACAGTATTTACAAACCGCAAGGCAATAATGTTTTCAATCGCGTCTTTTGCCAGATAATGGTCGATTCGATAAATCTGTTCGTCTTTAAAAAGTGAACAGAGTTTTTTCTCAAGTGCTTGTGCGGTTGTAAGGTCACGACCAAATGGCTTCTCAACCAGTAGCCTCGCCCATGAATCAACCCCATTGCAAAGCGCCAACGCATCGCTGGCATGAAGTTGCTCAAAGATAACTTCATAGTACTGCGGTGGCACAGCGAGATAGAAGAGTTTGTTTGTGCATTGTCCAATTTCGTTATCGACTTGTTTGAGTGTGGTCTTTACTCGTTCATACGCTTCCGGTTCATCAAAACTACCTGCGACATAGCGTATCCTTGAGCAAAACGCTTTCGCCTCTGATTCATCATGGTTGTGTCCCTTAGCACCAATGCTTTCAAACACGAACTGCTGATACTCCTCATCAGAAAGTTCCTTGCGAGAAAGACCGACAATGCCAAATCGTTCAGGTAGTTGACCAGCAACATAGAGGTCGAGTAACGCGGGAAATAATTTGGTTTTTGCTAAGTCGCCAGTGCCGCCAAATATGATTATGGATGTTGGTTTGTTGTGAATTGTGTCTTTCATAAAATAGGATTATTTTTCCAGTATACGTTTTGTTTCGAGCTTATACGACTCCACGTTCGGCTGATCAAACGGATTGACATTTAATAGTTTGCCGAGATACATCATTTCCATCATCTTAAATTGCATAAAGGCACCAATCTCATATGGAGTAATGCTTGCCAATTCTACACTCATAAATGGCACTTGTTGCTTATTGTGGGCAATTTTTACTCCCTCTAGAATTGCACTCATCACATCATTGGTAGTCTTGCCATTTACCATCTCTACCACCGAAGAAAATGTCCGCTCGTTCGGTACCAGCAGTTTTTGTGATTCATCTGTGCTGTATACAAAGGTCGTCAACTTATCTTTTGGTCCTCCCAGATAGAGTTGACCGACTGAATGTAGGTCTGTAGAGCCAACAGAGACTGTCGGTGTAATACCTGTAAATACCTGGTTCCCATCGACATCGTGTTCTTTCCCAATACTTTCGCCTAGTAGCTGGCGGTACCACTTACCCAATGACTCGAGTTCACTGTTGAATACAAACGTATCACTGATGATTTTTCCGCTTTGGTGATGATATGCCACTACTGCCGCACTCTGAGCAGCCGGATTATGAGCCAAATCATCATTAAGGCAGTAAGAGCGGATATCACTCGCACCTTGATGTAACGCATCAATGTCGACCCCAAGCGCGCACAGTGGAAAGAGACCGACTGCGGACAAAACAGAGTAACGTCCGCCCACCTGTTTCGGAATGGTGAGATATGTCACATGTTGTTCATATGCTGCCTGCGCAAATGCAGAACCATCATCGGTTATAACAACCAATCGCTCCAAGATAGTTTTCCAACGCTTTTTAGCAGCAGCAACGAAAATTTCAGTATTGACAATTGTTTCAGTGGTACCTCCGGACTTGCTAATAGACACGATTAATAGCTCATTGACATTTGAAAGTGTAGACAGTATTGACTCAGTGTAAAAACGTAAGATAGTGACGTTCGTAGTATCTAAAAACACAAGTCGAGGTCTGGTTTCTGGTTCTAGATCTCGATACCCATACAATGCATCGTACACCGCCTTTGTGCCCAAGTTGGAACCGCCGATGCCGATAACAAAAATGTACTTGAGTTCCGACGTAACTTTTTTTGCCACCACCGCTTTTACACGGTTACGCAATTCAGCATCAACCGCTAAGTTCACCGAGGCTTCAGGCGCATCATAGCTGCCGCTGTCGGCGACATTATTTACTTCAGACACATATTCCGCAAGCCCTTCAGCGGAGCGAAGTGCTTCGTGAAGGTCATATGTTTTTGCATCATCAAATCGTAATCTCATGTAGTTAAATAATTAAAATTCAATTAAAACGTATGCGACCATATCAATCACTAAGCCAAGAATCATGGCTGATATCCCAATAAAACCATATCGCTGCTCATGGTGCATTTCTTCAAACACATGTCGGTCAATCTTATGTTCTTTCCATACCCGATGGTGGACTCGCAGGGCAGTGCGAGCAACCAAAATAGCCCCAAATGCACCAATGATACGGCCGATAAATCCGATAAATGCAATATCCATACGGTTCTATTTGCTTTTGATTAGCACGGCGTTCCAATCCGCTGCAAATCGAGCAATGCCGGTCTCAGTCAGAGGGTGGGACAAATCGAAGGTGTGCCAGTCCGCCGTCAGATCATACTCATTGTAAGTAAGAGGAGTTAGCTTTCCAGCGTCGTAGTGATAACCTGTATCAGGTACTGGCTGTCCAGCCTCACCCCATTCCCGCAGAATCTTGGCTGAAGCAGTAATGAGCGGTGCACCAAGCTGTAATGAATAGAGAAAATGGTCGAGTGAACGTACACTAGCTACGAGCGGCTGTACGTGACCATCAGAGTCTTTAAACATTTCAATAACATTTTTAATAAAACTCATTCCATCCTCACCACGATCGTCGAGACGACCCACAAAAGGTGAGAGGTAAACCTCACCAGGCTTAGCACCACGGGTAGCTGCATAGACCGCAGCTGCCTGTGCTTGCGTAAAACAAAGTGTCATATTCACCCGAATACCCTCACGAGTGAGCGCCTCAGCAGCCTCCAAGCCAGCTGTATTAATTGGAAGCTTTACGTGCGCATTTGGTATCCAGCCATTCAGCTCACGTCCTTTCTCAATCATTTCTGTAGCCGTTGTATCTTTGTCGGCGTAGACCTCAATTGAGACTGATTCGGGAACGAGGGGAGAAATTTCAGTCACAATAGTACGATATGCGGTCCAAAGATCATCATTAGTACAGCCCTCTGGCTTCTCTTTACAGGCAGCAAATACTGGGTTCTTGGCAACCAAACTTGGATTTGTAGTTTGTCCATCCAGGAACCCTAGTGAGTCTATCAAGGCCTTTGTGTCAGTTGGGTCGCCACTATCGAGGAATATTTTCGTATGCATGTTTTCTGGTTTACTCATAATTTTTGATTAGCTTTTAATTATTATAATTATATACTAAGCCGTCCGCGTACTCGTTCTGCTTCAATAATTCGATCAATAGCCAAACGGTAACTGTCCGTGCGTAGTGAAAGATAAGTATCATCAGCAGCATCAAGCACACGACCAAATGCCAAGGTAATACGTTCTTCAAGTTCACCGTACACACGCTCAAGTGACCAATAATCGTTACTGCTATTCTGCACCCACTCAAAGTAGCTCACCATCACACCGCCGGCGTTGGCCATGATGTCTGGAATAACCACGATCCCTTGATCTCTGAGCATTGGGTCTGCGTCAACGGTCACTGGGTCGTTTGCCATTTCAAGGATTGTTTTAGCTTTGATCAATTTTGCATTTTGAGCAGTAATTTGGTGTGAAATTGCCGCTGGAATCAGCACGTCAACAGCAGCTGTCAGAAGTTCGTCATTAGTGATAGTTGTGACACCAGAAACCTGCTTTAGGCCACCATTGTTAGCAGCTTCGAGGATAGTTGGTATATCGAGCCCCTCTTCAGCATAAAAAGCAGTTTCGGCATCACTTACCGCAACGATTTTTGCTCCCCACTCGTGGAGAATACGCGCTATATTGGCCCCGACATTTCCAAAGCCCTGTACTGCAATCGTTTTGCCTTCAAGCGTCTCGCCACGATGGTTGAAGTAGGTTTTAAGCACATGTGCTCCACCAAGAGACGTAGCTTCGTTACGACCCTTAGAACCTCCAAGTGCGAGGGGCTTGCCTGTGATAACACCTGGTATGAATTGACCTTTTAGCTTGGCGTACTCATCAACCATATAGCCCATAATGGTTGCATTCGTGTTCACGTCAGGTGCTGGTACGTCAATCCGGTCGCCGATAAACGGGTGGAGCTCCTGGATAAAGCTACGCGCCAACCGTTCAATCTCACCAGCCGACAGTTGGCGTGGATCGACCTCAATGCCACCCTTGGCGCCACCAAACGGTATTTCTACTAACGCACACTTGAGCGCCATTAAAAAAGCGAGATTCTTCACCTCCTCAAGATCCACTTCATGATGAAAGCGAATACCACCTTTGCCTGGACCACGTGCATCGCTATACAGCACTCGATAGGCATTAAAGCCACGCACTTCTCCTGAATCCATTTTGAGTGGTACTGTAAACGAAACCATTCGCTTTGGTTTATCTAAAAGGTGAATTTCGGCGTCAGAATAGTTTTCGGGCTTAAGAATATTTGAAAGTCTTGTTCGGCAGTCAATACAGATATTCTTGTCTTCTTGTATGTAGTTTATCATATGTTGTGAAGGTTACGGTAATAAACAATAGTATACACTATTATTTTAGTAATTACGCAATTGCTCAAGTATTTCTTTCTGTTTTTGAAGCGCAAGGGCTTTTTTGGGTGATTCAACGATAAATTTCAAAGCATCCTCAGTCACGCTTTTCTTCACGACAAACCAATACTCAGAAAAACGAACCGTCACACCGTCAAAGTGGGTAATACTCTCTGGGTTTTCAGTTTCGTACTGGGTAGTAATATTCTGAAGTGCTTGGTCTTTGTCTCTTACTCCAACGAGCACCTCCTCAGTTTGGAAGTACTGTGCATACGGCTTGATAAAGTGAGAGAAGGGTTTTTCGTCGGCTACCTGCTCAGCAAAAGCTGCTGCCACAAACAAGAAAGTAAGAATACCCGAGTCGGTGTAGTAATTGTCTTTGAAGTAGAAGTGCGCTGAATGTTCGCAACCGAAGATAGCGTCTTTTTTGCGCATCAGTTCTTTAATAAAGGCGTGACCGACGCGCGCCTTCAGAGCTGTGCCACCATTTTTTGTGATGGTCTCTTCGTAGGCACGACTGGTGAACACTGTGTAGACATGTTTTGAATTCGGGAACTGCTTGAGTAAATGAGCCGCAATCAACGCACCAATAAACGAGCTATTCATGTAGTTACCTTTCTCATCAAAGAAAGCGACACGATCGGCATCGCCATCAAAAGCAACACCAAAATCAAAGTTACCTTGTTTGAGAGCTGCTTTAATCGCTTTTTGATTTTTGGCGAGGGTCGGATTAGACTCACGGTTCGGAAAAGTGCCATCGAGTTCAAAAAACAGCGGGGTGATATCAATTGGGAGTGAATGACAGAGTTTTTGCACCAGTGGGCCAGCGGTGCCATTGCCTGCATCTACAAGCACCTTGAGAGGTCGCGCGCTGGTAAAAGTAGATTTTTCTTGTATATACGAAACATACTTTTGCTGCAGGGATTGTTTCTGGAGTGCACCGCGGGTCTTGGGAGCTTTGAAGGTATTAGCAGTAATTCGTTTCTTGATGGCTCCCAAACCAGTTTTGTTCGTCAGTGGTATTGCTCCGGGGGCCACCAGCTTAAGACCATTATATTCAGCTGGATTGTGCGAAGCCGTAATGACCACACCGGGAAGGTTTAGTGACCCTGAGGCAAAATACAAACCGGGCGTGTCTATCATGCTGATATCAACAGCGGTGGCTCCAGCATCACGGATACCAGCAACAAAAGCTCTACGAAGTGTTGGAGAAGAAAGTCGCATGTCTCGTGCCACCAAAACTTCCTTCCAGCCAAACTCATCCACAAACGCTCGCGCGACACGATACGCCACTGTCTCGTTTATTTCAGTTGGATAGATACCGCGGATATCAGCATCTTTGAAAGCTTTCTTATAGTCTCGTGGCAACTGATCAGTGTTGTAACTCATGGCATTTACGTTATGTTAGTAGCGTTTCAATTGCTTTTGTAACAAAGTCTTTAGTGGACTCATCAGTGAGGTTGCCCTCAGCGTCGAACTTATCACCGGCGTGCCCAACCATAAATTCTGGTTGTCCAATCACCTCGGCGTTGAGGTGAAGTAGTGATTGTTTGACTTGATACACTGCCAGTGCGCCGGAAATTCCGCCTGGTGACGTAGCTGCCACGAGCACTCGCTTGCCTTGCCACGCGTTTTGCCCGTATGGTCTTGAGGCCCAGTCAATAGCATTTTTAAGAGCGCCAGACATACCACGATTATATTCTGGCGTTGCGATAACTATTGCATCTGCCGCTAGTACTTGTTCGCGTAATCTTTCAGCCGCTAAAGGAAATTCTGCCTCAAGATCTTCATTGAAAAGTGGGAGATTGACATCAGCCCAAGAGACAGAAGCATCACCGGTTAGCGTATCAGCAAATGCTCGTAATAATCCAGAATTGAATGATTTTTTTCTAAGTGAACCTGAAATAAGAAGTACGTTTTTCATATAAAATTATGAATGATAATTATTAACAACACGAATCACTTCTGACTTTACTGCAGAAACGGTGAATCCATACTCATGCATCAGCACATCACCAGGTGCTGATGCACCAAAGGTGTCGATAGTTACAAAACCACCGTGTTGACCAACAAACCGTTCCCACCCAAACCGACTACCAGCTTCGACGACCACGCGAGCGGTGATGTGTGGCGGTAGTACTTCATCTTGGTACGACTGATCTTGTTCACTAAAGAGTTCGAAGCTCGGCATACTCACGACGCGTACTGCAATTTCTTCACTCGCTAATTCAGTTGCAGTGTCGAGTGCGAGTGAGACCTCTGATCCGGTGGCAATCAATATCGCCTGCGGATCAGTGACATCTGGATTGAGTACATACGCACCACGTGCCAGCCCGTCAGCAGCAACGTACTGTGCGCGGTCAATCACGGGCAGGTTCTGTCGTGAAAGTACCAAAAGTGACGGGCCGTCAGTACGAAGGATTGATTGTCGCCATGCCTCTTTCGTTTCGTTAGCATCAGCTGGACGCCAGACGCGCATATTCGGCATCGCTCGAAAACTGGCGAGATGTTCGACTGGTTGGTGAGTAGCACCATCTTCACCTTGTCCAATTGAATCGTGAGTCAATACAAAAATTGAACGAACACCCATGAGGGCTGAGAGACGCATTGCCCCACGCGCGTAATCTGAAAAGATAAAGAAAGTGGCTGCAAACGGGATGACCAAGCCGGAGAGTGTAATACCGTTAGTGATAGCCGCCATCGCGTGTTCGCGAATGCCATAGTGTTGATTGCGTCCGACTTCGTCTTGTTGGAGTCCGGTCCATTCTCCCAGACCTTTTAAGAAGGTTTTATTAGATGAAGCCAAGTCGGCAGAACCACCCATAAAGGTTGGCAGAGTTGCAGCTAGCGCCTGCATGACTGCTTCTGATGCACTGCGAGTGGCGATACCTTTTTCATAGTCTGCAGGGTCAAATTCAGGCAAAGCAGTGTCCCATCCTTCTGGCAGATTGCCAGCCTGAAGCGTTTGTATGAGCGCGGCTTTTTCTGGCTCGTCATTTTGATACGCATTCCAGACCTCGTGCCATACAGCTTCGAATTGTTCACCTCGTGCTACCGCTTCGGCCATATGAGAGCGCACATCGCTCGAAACATGAAAATCTTCATCTGGCCAACTATAGAATTCACATGTGGCTTTCCGAGCTTCAGCACCAAGCGGTGAGCCATGCACTGCCTCACTGTCTTGTTTTGGTGAACCAAACCCGATATGCGAATGGACAATAATGAGTGATGGTCGTGAGTCTGCCTTAGCGACTACAATTGCTTCAGCAACTGCTGTCGCATCGTTTCCGTCTTCCACTTGTAAGACCTGCCATTTATACGCTTCAAAACGTTTAGCCACATCTTCGGTAAAAGCTAAATCGGTCGAACCTTCAATAGAAATGCGGTTGCTATCGTAAAGATAGATCAGTTTTCCAAGCTGTAGGTTGCCCGCAATCGACGCAGCTTCAGCCGCCACTCCTTCCATTAAGTCACCATCAGAGGCGATGCCGTACACGTGATAATCAAATAGTGTATGTCTATCGGTATTGAAGGTTTGTTCCAAAAACCGCTCTGCCATTGCCATACCGACACTAGTCGCGAAGCCTTGTCCGAGCGGACCAGTCGTTGTCTCAATGCCTGGCGTGTGTCCGTACTCAGGGTGACCAGGGGTTTTGCTACCCCACTGGCGAAATTGCTTCAAGTCTTCAAGTGAAACATTATACCCAGAAAGATGCAGGAGCGCGTAGTGTAACATCGAACCATGTCCAGCAGAGAGCACAAAACGGTCACGATTTAGCCAGGTTGGATTTTTAGGATTGTGTGTATAAAAATACTGCCATAGTGCGTACGCTGCTGGCGCAGCACCAAGCGGCAGTCCAGGATGTCCGGAATTAGCCTTTTCAACCGCATCAACTGCTAACATTCTGATGGTATTGATACTCTTGTGATCAATTTCTTGCATGGAGTACTGGGACATAGGTAAATAGATTATCAGTAAGTTCTTTAATTGCGTAAATACTTAAATACTATACAGCACACATCTCTGTCCCGATAGGGAGTTACTGTGATTAAAGCTAAAAGCTCAGTCAAGAGCTTGTTATGGGGTTTTTTTTAAATTAAAAACTTTCTTTAGGGCTACCGCTAAGAGACTTTCTGCCCACCCGAGTGGCGAATTTTCATTTGGTCGATCTGAGTGAGCGTAATAGAGTTCCGGTAAATTATCTTGTTGATCTTTAGCAGCTAACGCGC
>Ga0100379_10003843_pt1 | contig 13533 bp, 11 predicted proteins | sample CryGeymeta201503_FD_80418 | JGI IMG/M metagenome (GOLD analysis project Ga0100379, IMG submission 80418) | Groundwater microbial communities from Crystal Geyser aquifers in Utah, USA - Crystal Geyser metaG 2015-03 | ecosystem: Environmental > Aquatic > Deep subsurface > Groundwater | place...
GATGTGCTGTATGACAATCTGTACAAGTAGCAGTTACTGTTAAACCGCTTTTCATTAATCCTTTTCCGTGTATGCTTTGAATATAATGTTCAATAATATTTGTTTCAGTTCCAGTGTATCTATTAGCAGCTTTCTCACCTGTTCTATGGCATCTAGCGCATAATGTAGGAATATTAGTAGGGAATGTATTTGATTTAGGATTTTTTCTTCCTAAAACATTGTGCTGTCCATGACATTCTTTACAAGTTGGAGCATTCTCATTTTTTTCAGCAAACAATTTCCCGTGTATACTTTTATTATAATTGTCACCAATTTCTGAATGGCAAGAGGAACAATCAACTTTGTTTTTTATTGTTTGGCAAGCTCTAACTTTTGATGCATTAACTTCTGTATGACATTGACTACAAGCAATTTTATTATGTTTTGATCCTTCAATTTTTACAAAATCTACATACAATGATCTACCATCATTTGATGCTACAATATTTTTTTTGCTGTGACATTTTAGACAATCCTTATTTGCCATACCTTGCTCATAAAATGTATTTCTTATTTTATGAGGTTGATGACAATCAACACAAACAGGAAGAACATGTGCTTGTTTTTCCCATAATTTGCCCTTTATTATTTTTCTATGTACTGTTTCTATATCTGCATGACAAACAGAACATGTTTTTGAAATATTATTTCGTGCAATTGTAGAATTAGGATTTTCAGGTGGCAAAATTTTATGACTAGAATGACATGATACACAAGTAGCAGAAACTATCAATCCTTTTTTAAGTAAGCCATCTCCATGAATACTTAAAGAATAATTCTCCAAGATTCTATCTTTTGGTATTCTTCTTTGTAGCTGAACTTTTGTTCCTTCACGATGGCATCTTCCGCAAAGTGAAGGTATTTGTAATGGAGCTGTTTCAGATTGTAGATTACTAGGTGGTTTTATATAGTGATTGCCGTGGCAAAAAACACAGGTTGGAGCAAATGGATCATTTCTTACAACGGCTTTACCATGTATGCCCTCATAGAATGCATCGTTCTCTACTTTATGACAACTGCCGCAATTAACTTTTTCAGCCGGAGTTTCATCAGGATGTTCATCTAAATCAATATCTTCATGGCAGTCAACGCAGTTTAATTTTGTGTGAACTGAATTATTAAATGAATTTTGATTTACATACGCAGAAAAGGTTTTTCCGGATATAGTTCCTTCTAATGTTTTATCATTATGGCAATCAAAACAATCTTCATTGGATTGCGCTAATAAAATAATATTCAAAAAAAATATTAAAGAAAAAATTGACTTAAGATTTACCTTCTTCTTTTTTATCACTATCCTTTCCCCGTTTTATTCTTTCAAGTTCTAATATATGATCTTCTGCCATTTCTTCTTCAGAGATTGTTCCTTTAACACAAGCTAAATTTAGAGGATAGACATCCGGATTAAAAATAACAAAGTAAAAATGCCATACTACAATTGCCAAGAATGCTAACCAAGCTTCATAATAATGGATTGTACTTGCAATATCTAATCCAAGTTTTGTAAATAATCCTATAAAAGTATTGTCAAACCAAAGTATTAAACCGGTAACTGTCATAAGAATAGTTCCCCAAATTAATGCCCAATACTCAGCTTTTTCTATATAACTGAATCTATCTAATTTAGGTTTAACATTTGAAATACCAAGATTATATTTTGCAACAGAAATAGCATCTATTAGGTCCTGATATTTAGGTAATAGATCTCTAATTAATTGCTTACCTCTTTTAGTAAATAATATATAGTAGAGATGATAGAAACTTACTAGTATCATTGTAACAGCGGCAATTCTATGGAATAATCCTCTGTAAATAAAGGCATCAGTCCAAATATCTCTAATTCCTTTAACCCACCAAACATCAGGAAATTTTAACATAAAACCTGTAAAAATAAGAACTATAAAACTAAATGCTAAAATAAAATGTTGAATACGCTCATTTAAATTCATCCTTAAATATAGATTATGAGGATAAACTTCTTCTTTTAATAAACCTCTTTGTTTTAATTTTTTGATCTTAGATTTTTTTATAAAGTCTAAAATATTATGAATAAACATTCCACCGATTACCACAATAATAAGAAGTATATATCCGGTAGATATCCAATATAAAATAGGTATGTCTTTATTGGTTGGTTCAATTGAAATATGAATTTTACTTTTTGCAAAATTTTGGTTTGCACCTTGATGACATTTTCCACAAGTAGAAGGTAAATTTTTTATATTAATTGTAGAAGTGGAATCACTTGCCGGTTTTATGTTATGCTTTCCATGACAACTTGAACAATTAGCTACAATTACAGAACCACCGCTTAAAGCTAAACCATGATAGCTGTCTTCGTATGTTTTAAATCTGTCCGGAAGAATTCCAAATTTTTGTGAAAGTTTTACTGAACTATGACATTTAGAGCAAACTTGAGATGATACATTTTTAAATGATACAGGAGAGCTTGGGTCGTTGGGATTTAATATATCGTGTTCGCCATGACAGTCAGTACAAACAGGTGCATCTTTCATTCCTTTTTTAAGTGCAACGCCGTGAATACTTTCCGTATATTCTTTTTCAATACTTTGATGGCATTTTCCACATGTACTTGGGATATTAAATTTATTTATTGTTGAAGTAGAATTCTTTGATGGTAAAATATCATGACTATTATGGCAGCTAACACAATTTGCTACTTTATTATTACCACTTAATAATTTCTTTCCATGAACACTTTTTTCATAAGAATTAATAAATCCTGCTGAAGGTGATGTTCTTTCAACTATATCTTTATCTGCAAGATGGCAGGAAAGACACAATTTTTCCTGATATAATTTTAAGTTTAAACTATCAGCTTTAATTGTCTTAGAAGTAATTGAAGATTTATGGCAGGTTAAACAATTCGGAGCGCTGGCTTCACCATTTGAATATGCTTTATAATGCTGAGAAGCTAAATATTTTTTTTCTTCATTTTTGTGACAAGCTCCGCAGCTTTTAACAATATTATCCTTATAAAATTTACTTCCTTTAACTTTTGGGGAAACAACATCATGAGTTCCGTGACAAGCTTTACATGAATAACCTTTTTTATTTGTAATACCCGATGTTTCAAGTAATTTAGGGTGAAATGGATGCTGTACTAGAGCTTTATTATGGCAATTTAAACAGTTAATTGGCTTAATATTTTCTTTATGAGGAACTTCATCAGGGTCAAATCCTTTATGGCAAGTAACACAACTTAATTTTTTATGTGGTGATTTATCTAATATTTTTACATCAACATATAAAGAAACTTCCTTACCATTTCTTTCTGTTGTTATTTCATTATCATCGTGACAAGCAAGACAATCATCCCTTGATTGTGCAAAAGTAGAACTATTAATAAATGAAAATGAAACAATTAAAAAAAGAAATCCTAAAAATAATTTGATATTATTTATACCGATATGTTTTTTCTTCTCCACAATAACTTCCATCTTTTCCCCTTAAATTTTCAAATCAGAAGGATTATTTCTTTTTATCAATTCTTTTAGTTTTAATGTAAAGTAATACTACTAAAAATGTTATTATAATAGTTGCAATACCTAATCCGTATCTTCTAAAATAGAATTCATCAATTGCATCTAATCCAGCTTGTTTGGTTTTATTTGTAATAATAAATCCCTCATCCATTTTATCCTTAAACTCTTTTATATCAGAAAGATGAGTTATTGTTCTTGCCTGTATTAAAATTTGTTTAATCTGTTTTAGTGAGTAGTCAGCCTCTGAAACATCCATTCCTTTTTGTGAAGCAGATTTTAATAAATCTAATGATATTTTATCTGCACTTTCAAGACTGTCAAAAAGAGATTTCATTTCTGCAGCAATCATAAATCCTTTATCATTAGGTTCATTTTTATGACATTGAACACATTTACTATTTTTAGCTACACCCAAAAGTTCATCAGTAGCATGAACAATTTTATGATTACTATGACAAGTAATACATTCAGGATATTTTAATTTATCAAAAGCTTTTTTATGAGGACTCTTAGCAAATAACTCTGCATTAAAAGCATGACAAGTACCACATACATTAGATATAGATTCAACACCAGGAGGTGTAGCACCATGATTTCCGTGACAATCATTACAAGCCGGTGCACTTATATCTTGTTTAACAAATAAAGCCTCTCCATGTATACTTCCTTTATAATTTTCATATTGATCGTGAGGTAATTTGTATTTATCCATCAAGTTTTTATCACTATGACAAGTAGAGCAAAGTTGAGGAACATTAGATGGATAAACAGGCGACTTAGAATTCTTTACAGAAAGTATATCATGATTTCCATGACAGCTAACACATTCAGCTACTTTTGCATCACCTTTTAAGTTTTGTTTTCCATGAACGCTTGTTCTATATTTTTCATATTGATCAACTGGTAAACTCGGATTATATTGTTTCATAAAAGTAGGATTAGAGTGACAACTTTTACATAAGGAAGGTACATTAGCAGGATATACTTTTGATCTAGGATCTTTTACTGAGGCAATATTATGAACACTATGGCAAGTAACACAATCTGCAATTGGTGTTACAGCATTAACAGATTTTATAAAATGGATAGAACCTTTTAATTTTTCAAATTGATCTGTGGGAATATTTGAACCAAAAGATTTCATTTTATTAGGATCAGAGTGACATTTTACACAAACCTGATATCTTTCTTCTTTGCTTAGTATTCCAATATATCCTTTATTTTTATCCATAGCCTCATCCATATCATCTTTGGATGAATCTCCACCGTGACAACCTGCACAAGCAATGCCTTTGCTAAAATGAATATCTTGTTTAAATAAGTGAGCAGGCTCATTATTATTGCTTTCGTTATCAAAATGGCAGGTTAAACATTCATCTGCTTTTTGTTGTATGACTCTAGAATTAATTTTATTAATTGTCTTTGCAAATGAAGTATTTAGAATAATCAAAGAAAGAAATAAATATATAATGTATTTGTACATTCGAAATCTCCTTAATCCAATAAATAACCAAGAATTGTAAAAATTATTATGAAAGAAATAGCAAAAATTCCGACATAATTAATTATTTTGTTTCTTTTACCTTTTGGAGTTTTACTATCCCAAAATGGAACCAATACCCAAAGTAAACCTGCTAAACCAAAGCCTAAAATTCCAAGAAGTTCTCCTTCAATTAACCATACTTTTGCCGGAATATATTTAAGAGACTGGAACATAAATAAGAAGTACCATTCGGGTTTTATTCCAACAGGGGCTGATACAAATGCATCTGCTTTTGGACCAAGTTCCCAGGGAAAGAATGTAGCTAAAATTGCAAGAATATTTATTACTATTAACCAAATTAAAAGATCGTGTACGGTAAAATTTGGGAAAAAGGGAATAGTAGTTTTTTCAGATTCTTTTTTATTTTTCCAATCTTCAGGTTCTGACATTCCCTGTCTTTGAATAAAAATTAAATGCAATGATAAAAAGACAACAAAAACTCCAGGCAGTAAAGCTACATGTAGGCCAAAAAATCTGGATAAAGTTGCACCTGTTACATCTTCACCGCCTCTTAAAAGTTTAAGTAAAAAGTCACCAACAAAAGGTAGCTGACCTGCGATATCAGTCCCAACTTTTGTTGCAAAAAATGCTAGTTGATCCCAAGGCAGTAAATATCCACTGAAACCAAATCCCATACTTAAAAACAATAAAATTACACCGGTATACCAAGTGAGTTCTCTTGGTTTTCTAAATGCTTTCAAAAAGTAGACAGAAAACATATGAACGAAAACAGCCAGTATCATCAAATTTGCAGACCAGCTATGTATGCTTCTAATTAACCAACCAAAACTTACTTTTGCATTTATAAATTTTATACTTTCATATGCAAGATCTTCAGATCCTTTATAATACATTATTAATAAAATACCGGTAGCTACTTGAACTATAAAAAGAAGTAAAGATATTCCACCAAAATAATACCAAATTGTATTTCTATATTTTGGTACTGATTTATGCTTAAGAAATGAAACAAGATTATCTAATTGAAATCTTTCATTTAGTGCATTGTATATTTTTTTGTTAAATGTTTCTTTCATTTTTTATGCCGATGGTTTATATACGGTTACTTCATCATTTTTTATTGCTATCTCATATTTAGCAAGCGGAGCTGGAGGGGGGCCACTAATATTTCTTCCGTGAAGATCATATCTTCCATTATGACAAGCACAATAAATTTGACCATAATCTTTTCTGTATTGAACTATACAATCTAAATGGGTGCAAGATGCAGAAAATGCTCTAAATTCTCCGTCTGAAAGTTTGATAACTATAACAGGATCATTACCAAATTTTATTATTTTGCCTGAATCTTTATCCATATCTGTAATTTTCCCAATATTCACACTATTGACCTTAACTACTTCTACTTGTGGTGGTCTTAAATAACTAATCAATGGATAAACAACAGCACCTACCCAAGCAATAAATCCACCTGATAAAAGAATGTTAAGAAAATCTCTTCTAGTTTTTTCCCCATTTTTTATTTGATTTTTTTTTTTATAAGTCATATGTTTTTAAAATTTATTAATTAAAAAATAATTATTAAAATAATATACCAGTTTATACTTAAATAAATTTTTTTGAAAAAAATATTTTTCCAATAATGAAATGCACATTAAGATGCCAGCAAAGATGTTACTTTTTCTGATATTTCTTCAAGATCATAAGGTTTATAGAATACTGAATTTACATTTTTCCTTATTTTGCTGTCTAATAATTTAAGATTTGATTTATATACATAAGTAATTATTACTGGTACATTTTGATAATTTTTTCTCATGTCTTCACAAAAACTTTCAACTTTATTATCTGGATCAATATCTAAAAATAAAAGATCTAATTTAGTAGCATTAACAATTTCATCCAGATTATCAAAATTAGTTGTTGTAATAACATTAAATTCATTTTGTAGATAAACAACTAGACTTAAACATAAATTAAAATCTGCACTATAAAACAAGATTGTTTTCATTAAGTAATAACTAATTATATAAATAAATTGTTTGGTAAATAAAAATGTTTTACTAAATTTATGCCAATCTCTTAATTATCAATTATTACTTTTTTTATGTTTTTATACAGATTTATTAAATATTAATCCTTTTGTAACCTCAATATTCTTAAAATTGCAAATAATCTTCAAAAATCTTTTCGATAAATGAGAATATTTATTTATTTATGAATTTATGCCCAATTCTTTCAATTTTCGATATATTGTAGATAATCCAACTTTAAGTTGTTCTGCTGTTTTTTCTTTATCATTATCATTTGCTTCAAGTGCTTTAATAATAAAATTTTTCTCATATCTTCTAACTGAATCTTCAAGAGAACCCAGTTTTGAATAATCTGAAGCATCTGATATAAATGTAAAACTGTCAGGTAAATCTTTTATTGAAATAAAATCATCTTTGCAGAAAATTACAGCTCTTTCAATAACATTTTCCAATTCTCTAACTTCACCTTTCCATTCATATGTTATAATAGCTCGCATAGCTTCATCAGTAAATCCTTTAATTCTTTTGTTCATTTCTGTTCTATATTTATTTAAGAAATGATCTGCTAGTAATGGTATATCATCAGTTCTGTCTTTGAGGGTAGGCAGATCAATTTCAATTACATTTAATCTATAATATAGATCTTCTCTAAATCTTCCATCAGCAATTTCTTTTTTAAGTTCTCTGTTAGTTGATGCAATAAATCTAACATCTATTTTTAATGTAATTGAAGTTCCAACCGGAGTAATTTCTTTTTCTTGTAATGCCCTAAGCATTTTAACCTGTAAGTTTAAAGGCATTTCACTTATTTCATCTAAGAAAAAAGTACCACCGTTTGCTGCTTTAATTAAGCCTTCTTTATCTGAAACAGCGCCAGTAAATGCACCTTTTTTATGTCCAAAAAGTTCGCTCTCAATTAGGTTTTCTGATATCGCTCCGCAGTTTATTGCTAAAAACGGTTTCTTACTTCTTTTACTTTTAAAATGGAGAGATTTGGCGACTAATTCTTTTCCTGTTCCGCTTTTGCCTGTAATTAATACTGAGCTGTCAGTTTCGGCAACTGTATCAATCATTTCATAAATTCTTTTTATTGGAGCACTTTTACCTACAATATTTTCAAAATCAAAATCTCTATGAATTTCTTTTCTTAAAATTTTATTTTCTATAAGTAATTCTTTTATCTCAAATAATTTATTTACTTTAATTATAAGCTCATCAAAATCTACAGGCTTAAGAATATAATCGTCAGCTCCATTTCTTAAAGCAGTAATAGCGGTATCTAAAGAACCAAAAGCAGTAATTACAATTATTGAAGTTTGAACATTTAATTTTATAATCTTTTCAATTAATTCAGTTCCTTTCATAAAGGGCATTTCAAGGTCAGTAATAACAAGTGAAAAAGGCTTTTTAACAATTTTGTCGTATGCCTCTTTCCCATTAGAAGCTTCTTCAACTTCATAGCCTTCTTTTTTTAATATAAACGATAAAGAATCTTTTATAATTTCTTCATCGTCTACAATAAGTATGTTTTGTATCATTTTTTCCCCTTTCTAAGATTGAATTGGAAGTTGTATTAAAAATTTTGTTCCTTTTCCATGTACACTTTCTACCATTAGATATCCTTGCAAACTTTTTATAATCCCATAGCTAACCCAAAGCCCCAAACCTGTTCCTTTTCCTTCTTCTTTAGTTGTATAAAATGGTTCAAATATTTTTTCCAGGTTTTCTTCATTTATTCCATGACCTGTATCACTTAAAACTATATTAACCAAGTTATCTTTATTAAAAGATTTTACAGAAATTTGCTTGAATTTATTTTTATTATCATCATCTAAAATACTATCAACAGCATTTAATAAAATGTTTATAAAAACTTGTTGTATTTGATCAGCGACAAGTAATAATTTTGGTATGTTCTCAGCAAGATCAATTTTAAATAAAATGTCTTTATTTTTTGTTCCTACTTCAATAATATTAACTGCTTCTTCTAATTGTTTATTTATATCTGTCAATTGAAGTTTATAAGTAGATGGTCTTGAAAAATCCACTAAGTCTCTAATAATTTTTGAAATTCTACTTATTTGATTTCTGATTAAACTTAATTTTTCTTTTGCAAAATCATCTGATGTTGAACGAATTACAACTTGAACAAGTGCTGATATAGAAGCCAATGGATTTCCAACTTCGTGGGCAACACCGGCTGCCAAGGTTCCCATACTTTCCATTTTTTGGGTATGGATTAATTGTTTCTCCAGCATTTTTTTTTCTGTAATATCTCTGTGGATGCCAAAAAAACTAGTGACTTTACCCTCATTATCTACAATGGGTGAAACTAATAATTGAGTATAGAATGGATCACCATTCTTCTTCTTATTTTCAATTTCACCTGACCAAACATTTCCTTTTGTGATTGTCTTCCACATATTTTCCCAAAAACTTTTTGAATGTTTTTTACTACCAAATATTTTTGGATCCGATCCTAACAACTCATCTTTTAAATATCCGCTGATTTTAACAAAAGCAGGATTAACATATATCATTTTTCCATCAAGATTAGTTATCTGTAAAGGATTTACAGTGTTCTCAGCAATTGAATAGAATTGTAAAAGTTCTTTTTCCAATTGTTTTTTTTCAGTAATATCGCTTGCACTGGCAAAACAAAATTGAGGTTTTCCTTTTCCATTTAAACAACAAGGTGAAAAAAGTAAATTAAAACTCCAGGTTTTATTATCAATTTTTAAATTTGCAGATAAATTATTGCTCTTATTTTCATTCAAACATTTAAGAAAATAATTTTTTATCTCTTGTCTATCATTTTCCGAGAAAATATCTAAAAAGTAAATTTGCTTTAATTCTTCGCCTGTTTTATGTAAATATTTTTCAGCTGATTTATTAGATTTAACAATTTTGCCTTCATTCGATAAAATGAAACACATGCCATAAAAATCATCAAAAAGCTCAAAGCCGAATTTAAGGTCTTTTTCGTGTACCAAAATTTTACTCACTTATTTGATATTATATTCAAAATCATACCAAATTATTTAATAAAGGTTTTTAAAAATACCCTCAAAATACTTTAAAAAGTAATTATTTATCTACAATAAAATAATAAGAGAGATTAAATATAAGTTTTATTCTCTTTTTTGACAATTTAAATTAAGAAATTCTCTAGCCTGCAAAAAAATTCGACATTTTTAGTGAAAATTATTATAAAACAATTGGAATGAAGATTGATACATACAAGCGTAATCATGTAATTCTCAGTTTTAATTTAGGGGAGAGTGCAACTAATTAAAGCATATTGTTTATGAGATTACAACTTATTGTTATTTGGTTATTTCTTTAAATAACCATACCAATCGAAAAACCTTCCATGGCATGATGTTGGATTAGGCTACGATATCATGCCATTTTTATTTTAAACCCAGATTTTCCATTGGAAAATCTGCCCTTTGGGCCGACAATTTGTAAGTAAATAAAGATCATATACTTAGTTATATAAAAATCTTGGAATTCGTTATTTAAGTAATATGTTTTTCTTACAAATTGTCGGGGTTAATTCCGCTATATAAAATGTTTTATAAAAACATTTTATGAGAGGCCTTCGGCAAAAAATTCATTTCCAATGAATTTTTTGGGTTAAATAAATAGTAATGAATTTTAATTATTATAGTAGGGATTTTGCATACATTAATTCTGCACAAAGAATAGCACCACCTGCAGCACCTCTTATAGTGTTGTGAGATAAAACAACAAACTTGAAGTCAAATAAATTATCGGGTCTTAGTCTGCCTATTGAAACAGCCATTCCCTTGTCAATATCTCTTTGAAATTTTGGTTGTGGAAGTTTTTCATCTTCAAAATAATGTATTACTTGTTTCGGAGCTAATGGGAGTTCTTTGATTTGTGGAACATATTTATAATTTTTCCAAACTTTTATTATTTCCTGAACTGAAGTTTCTTTCTTTAATTTAATTTGAACACATTCAGTATGTCCATCAAAAACATCTACTCTGTTACACTGTGCACTGATAGGGAATTCAGCATAATTTATTTTATATGAATTTATTTTACCTAAAATTTTTAGTGGTTCAATTTCCATTTTCTCTTCTTCACCGGAGATAAATGGAATTACATTATCTTTTACAATATCTGATTTCATTACTTCAATTCCGCCACCGGAAATTGCCTGCATTGTTACTACATTTACACTCTCAATGCCAAAATTATCCAACAATGGTTTTAAAGCAATTGTTAATCCTATAGTTGAGCAATTTGGATTTGTAACAATTGCTCCGCCATTAAACTTTTGAGATTTTATTATTTCTAAATGTTCAGGATTAACTTCCGGGATTAAAAGTGGAACATCGTCATCCATTCTATGGTTTTTTGAATTTGATACAACTATATAGCCATTTTGTGCAAAATCTTTTTCTATTTCACCAGCAACACCGGAATCCAAACCTGAAAATACAATCCTACAATCAAGATTAGGTTTACATTCTTTAATTATTTTATTACCTAATTTTTTGGGGAATGAATTTGGAATTATCCAGTCAACAACATCTTTATATTTCTTTCCCACAGATTTTTTAGAAGCAGCAATCTCAGATATTTCAAACCAAGGATGATTTTGAAGCAAGGCAATAAATTTTTGTCCAACGCTTCCCGTTGCACCTAATATCCCGACTTTTATTTTTTCTTTAGTGTTCATTAAGTATTTATTTTATAAATTATAATCACAGTAAAATTACAAATAAATATAATCAAAGGTAAAAATGAAAATTGGATTATTGCAGTACTCTCCGGCTTGGGAAGATAAAGAAGTAAACAAAAAAAAGATTGCTGATATTCTTCAGAAAAACAAAACCAAAATTGATCTGCTTATATTTCCTGAAATGACTTTAACAGGTTTTTCTATGAAGTCTAAGGAATTAGCTGAAGATATTATGGGAAATAGTTTTACTTTTTTTCAAAATATTTCTAGAGGAAAAAACCTAAATATTATTACCGGAATTATTTTTAAAGAGAATAATAAAATATTTAATGCTTCTGTTTTTATAAATAAAAATGGAAAAGTAAAATCTATTTATAAAAAGATACATCCATTTACTTTTTCTACAGAAAACAAAAATTATTCTGCCGGTACAAAAACAGAAATAGCTGAATGTGAAGATTGGAAAATTGGATTATCTGTTTGCTATGATCTGCGTTTCCCTGAACTTTACAGATTTTATGCAAAACAAAGACTTGAACTATTAACGGTAATAGCAAATTGGCCTGTTGATAGGATTGAACATTGGCGACAATTATTAAAAGCAAGAGCAATTGAAAATCAATGCTATGTTGCCGGTGTAAATAGAGTAGGTGATACCGGTAAATTAATATATAACGGTTTTAGCAGTGTATATGATCCAATGGGAAATGAACTATTATCTGTTGAAGGTAAAGAAGGAATATTTACAGCAGATATTAATATTGAAAAAGTGAAAATGGTCAGAAATGATTTACCATTTTTAGATGATATGAAATTGATATAAAAAATGGCGAGATTAACCCGCCAAATTTTTATACTATTTACATATCCAAATTATACTTGAATTGTATCCTGTCCTTTTTTCTAATCACACGGAATGAGACCACTGATTTTCTAGTGAATTCAGGAAAATTTTCTCCTAATGAAATCATTTTTAACTCCTTTTATATATACTATTTTAAATTAAGTGAACAAATTTAGCTTTACTTTATAATTTATTTAAATTATCAAATTCTTTGTTATTTTATGATTAGAATTATAATTAAATAATATTTTTTAGGGAGTTTATGTTTCAATATAAAAGAAGAATAAATTTTTACGATTGTGACCCTGCCGGGATTTTATTTTATGGCAGAGTTTATATGATTTGTCACGAAGCATACGAAATAATGCTTGAGTCATTTAATCTAAAAGATAATTTTTGGACTAACAAGAATTTTGTAGTACCAATTATCCACAGTGAAGCTAAATATAGAAAACCTTTGCTTGCAGGTGAAACTGCTTTAATAGAAATATCTGTTACAATTTTAAAAGATTCATCTTTTGAACTAACATATTTAATTAAAAATGATAAAAATGAAATAACAAATAATGTTAGAACAGTTCATGTGTTTTTGAACAAATCAGATTGGAAAAAATCAAAGATTGATAAAGACATTAAAGAAAAATTGAAGGAACATCTTGTGAATTATGAATATTGAAGTAAATTTTTATGGTATTATTTTGAGTAAGTATGATTTAGAAGAAATACTTATAAATTTTTCAGAATTAATTATTGAGCTAACTAACAATATTATTAACTGATGTTACGCAAAGCTGAAAGATGACATCTTTTTATTAACCCAGATTTTCCATTGGAAAATCTGCCCTTTGGGCCGACAATTTGTAAGTAAATAAAGATCATATACTTAGTTA
>Ga0100379_10003849_pt1 | contig 13524 bp, 11 predicted proteins | sample CryGeymeta201503_FD_80418 | JGI IMG/M metagenome (GOLD analysis project Ga0100379, IMG submission 80418) | Groundwater microbial communities from Crystal Geyser aquifers in Utah, USA - Crystal Geyser metaG 2015-03 | ecosystem: Environmental > Aquatic > Deep subsurface > Groundwater | place...
AGCTATCTGCAACTTCACGTTCAAACTACCTACAATTTTTCAAAATATTTTTGCTTAATAGTCAGTTTTCATTTGAACCATAGTTTACCTGTTTACGAGTTTACTATCACATTAATCATATTTAGTAAGCAGCCCATGGAAGCAACAACCGAATAAAAACAGCGCTACCTTCGTGAAGAGATCATGCCTAACTACGATCCTGAGTAGTTCTTTTAATTTCTCACCGAATAAGTCAAGTTAAAAGAGCTCGACGTGGAGCACATATCAATGGACACCCTCAAAGAAGTTGTGCTCAAATTCAAACAATATAAATATTACCAAGGGGACTTCTCAAGCCGATAATAATCGAGCGTAAATAGCAATCCAGAAAGGGGCAAGAAAATTCAATGGGTACTTGATTTCTAAGACAGGACAAACACACAAATGTAAGCATGCTTTACGATTACGAATTCGACGAACATATCAAATGTCTGCAGGTTGAGCCTTTCTGTAAAGATCTGTAAGTGTATATTCCAAGGGTTGATGTAGTTCAGACTGAAGGTCTTTTCTTGGGACTTGGTAGCAAGACATAAATTTGGTTTGTTATCAAGACCAATATGGACAAAAGCCCAGTGAAAAGGCTGAATTAAGACTTCGAATGGCTGTCTGCAACAATAAACAAGCTATATCCTCTCCAAGCAGTAAGCGATCAATAAAGCAGATTCCCTAGCTTATCATGCCTCATAAAGAACAAGAAGGAAATCATGATTATCGTCGAAAGCAGCTTTAGTAGTATCTTCAAATTCTTGCTTCTCGGGCTGAAATGAGACGGTCTCACTTATTGTAAGAGTTCTTAACTTTTCCCAGTTAAAAGATGTTAAAAATGCGTAAAAACTATGATTCAATGAGTTCAGCCAAATCTCTCCACAGCATCAAGACACCAACAGGAAAGATCCACCTCAGCTTAAACAACAAGTTACGTACCTATGTTCATCACACGATGGACTATATGCGAAAAGTTCCTAAAATACACGAAGGAATCTCTGAAAGTGTTGGTAGAGTATGTGAACTTCTATAAGAAACAACAAAGGAAATATACAAAATAGTTGATCACTTCGCTTAGTTACATGAACATTACAACTAAGTCACAAACAAATCGCCTCAATTCAAAATCAATTAGTACAGCTAAACTCTCATCAATATCAACAACTTTTTCCATTCATTTGCAAATGACCTGATGAATAGGTCCAAAACACTTGGATCCAATCTCAAATAATACTCCAAAATATCACTCAATTACGATAAGAGCATATTCAAATTGTACAAGTACCTACATGAGACAGAAAAAGACTACATTTCCTTTAAGACCACCCTGAACCGCAAGAAAGATAAAATATACCCTGAGGTAGCCAAATGGGAAGTAGATGAAAAGACCCTTTAGAATAGAAGGTTAAATAAAGAAGAAGCCTTTGAGTTAATGCTTCCTAAATAGACAAAACAATAGCAGGAGATGAAAAAATGGCTCGCCTATCTCTTCACAAATTACCAGTACAATTGTTGATATTAAGAGAATAATTCGATTTTTATCTCAACTATGAAGTCAAAAGGTATTGCCATGTGTACTGTACGTTCTGCTCTTAACTCCTACTCAACAATAAAACATATGTTGAAGAAATGACCAAATTCCTTGAGGAGACTAAAAAGTTATAACTATCTTGAGCAGGGTGCATAAAGCACAGTGATAAGAGTTCAATAAATAATACATACTTGTAAGAATCATCTGAACTGAGTTGCAGAGGCTGAATGTTTCCATTTATTGTGTTTGAATTTAGTTGGTCTAATTCTTATATTTTTGAAGACCTTCTTTTCTTCAGATTGATTTTCCTTTTTCTTCTCCTCCTTGATATGCTTTATCTCTTCTGACAGAACCTTAACTTCTTTCAGCCCGACGTTGATCTCTTCTGAGAGTTCATAGCTGAGATACTCATTGATAGGTGTTTTCTAATAATTGAATATTGGCTTGAATGGCTTGCTCTTCTTGTATGGGAGGTCATACTTAGGAATCTTCTTAGTTATCTTAGGATTCTTTTTTCTCTCATTCTCTTATGGAATAATTTAAGGTTATTAGTAAATGTAGGGTATTGCGATCCGACAAAGCATGGACTTGTCTTTGAAGATACGTTCGCTGATATACTAATGGGTGGTTTATTTTGCTTTTGATGACCGACTGCTATCCATTGGTTCAATGGTTTATCTTATGGCATCTGACTTAAAGTCGACCATAGAATTTCTTCTTATAAAGAAAATAACTAAGGAAGAAGAACATATTGTAAAATGATAAATTTCAAAAATCAACATTCAATAAACCTTCCTTCAACATCTGTGAATTGATTCTTTTCCATATTTCCTTTATTTATATTTCTCTTGGGGACAGGAGGACTATTCAGACCTTCAAAATCTTTGGACTCTTGCTTGATCGGAATCACACATTCTTTCATCATTAAATTAATATCATTCTCTTAAACCTAATCTACCGGTGGAGAAGTCTTGATACCATTGTTTACAACTGCCTCAGATGCTTTTAGAAGTTTCTTTGGTTTTTTCACTTTTGTCTATTTTTTAGGTTTTACGCTTTAATGAGTTGTCAACTGGATTGAATCCATTTAAATTACAATGTCTTTATGAAAATACTCATGAAGCAAAGCTTACTGAGCAGATATTCTTGCTGCAGGATCTTTTTCCAGCATTCTGGCAAGAAGGTCGATCTCCAAAACTGAGAGCCTTTTATATACTGGTTAATTCAGATTTATTTTGCAGCTTCTGTTATTTTTCAACACATCTTCAATCTTGGTGCCTGGAAAGACTGGTTTTTTGAGGAGTAGATAGTGAAAAATCACTCCAAGGCTAAAAATATCGCATTTACAGTGATATTTATTTTTGTCTTTTGAATTAAGAATCTCAGGAGCAACATAGCCAGGAGTTCCACATCTTTAGTAAATCAATTTCTTAGCATTGATATTTTCAGTCAGACCAAAGTCTGCGATGACACATTATTAACTTGAGGGTTTGTAGAGAATGTTTTCAAGTTTGAGATCGCGGTGCATGTATCCTTTGGAGTGCATATATACCAAACCTTCTAAGATACTTCTCATGACAGTTCTGAGTTATCCAAGACTGAAGTTGTGGAGTTCTTTAACTTTATCGTAGAGTGGAATATCTAAAAGTTATAGCACAGCGTAAATCGAGTTTTTGCTTTCATAAACTCCGTAAAGCCTCATAAGATTTTTATGTTCGAGATTCCTCATAACATCAATCTCATTTAACAAAGACTTTTTATTGAGCTCATTCTCGAAAACTTCCTACCTGCTAAATCCTTTTGCAGCATAATAGTTTTGATTTTCAAGACTCTAAATTTTGTAGACCCTTGCAAAACTACCCTCTCCAAGAACCTTTTTGGCTTTATACTGCTCATGGAAGCCTCTTTAATTGAGCCTTGACTTGAGATGACTTCTCCAAACAGGCAAATGGGACTTATCTTCGATTGATTTCAATTAAATATACTCTTATCCAGTATCTAACCTAATTCCCTGGCATTGTTCAATATTCCAGCCTTATTTATATATATTTTAGGGCCTTATCATTTCGAAACAGAGACCAAACTTAAAAGGGATGGTATCTATAGTTTCTATATTTTATTGATTTAGTTTTTATACTATAATATGAGTTTCATATAGTTTGGCAATAACGCACACAGAATTTCCTCCATAAGCATAGTAGATTTTGAATAATGATTAAATGATGAAGGCTTGATCTTTGACCACTAATTCCGGCTATTTTTGAAGCACTGAAGAATATTTCATCATTTCGATGGTTAAGGAAGAATTTTAAATTGTGAATTAATTATAAATAAAGCTGCTGACCATAGCATAAAAGGAACAGAAACCACAAATTTGCATCTGTACTAATTTCGTAATGCTTCGAAAAGAGGTTATTCTATTCTGCTATTTTCCTAAAATCGATGGGCCCTTATCTTTATTTATTGTTACATAACTTACAGTTCTGATCTTTCTAAATCCAATCACAATAAAAATACATTTTGATGTTCCTTTGTACCCTTATTCATCATTAAGGCTATGCTGAGTCAGCTAGACATTTCAAGTAGGTGTTTCTGTTGAGACAGAATTTGTTTTATGAAAATGAGGTGGGATTATAGAGATGGTTCAGACCCACAAAGTGTACAGAATATTATCAAAATCAAAGGTAAATACAATGTAATGAAACTTTTCAACTATCAAGGCTTTTTAAAGGTGTGATACAAAAAGTTCGTTACTTTGAACATGCATTAAGCATAGAAGAATTCAAAAAAATATAATTTACAATGAGGAGACTGGTTAACTCTCTTTAGGAGAAGATAGTTCCTCTTTCAAGAGGTTTGATAAATGTTTTAAAGAGTTTGTATTTTTAGAAGTATAGAACTGAACCTGGACTACAACATATTGTTCTATAAACTTAAAAATAAAGGAAATAAATAATTAGAGCATAATAACCTTCTAAATTGAGAAAAATATATTGATTTAGTATCGGATGTCGTCTTTTTGTTATTCCTGTTATTTTACTTGTTTTGAATATCATGTAATCCGACTCATGGGAGTATCCAAAAAGAATAGTTGATGTCGATAGTTTATAGTTGATAGTCATCGTATCGTTATAGATAAACGGAATATAGAGTTTATATTTTCCAATGGGTAACGAAACATCAAACTTGAACAATCATCAAATCGTGACCTTCTTCCACCCGTAAGACTGGATGAGACTTTCATCTCATCAGGATTATCAACTCTGGAAGCATAAGTATACTCACTAGTTGGCAGAAGTATATCGCCTTGCATAAATTCCTGACTAGAAAGATATGAAAATATACTAATTCCGATCAAAACATGAAGAAGTCATTAAGATCTATTTCATTGGGTAAAGCAAAGGTGACTTCTTTTGTGGAGGGAGTCGTTAAATCTTATTGCTCGTATAGCATATTCCTCTTAGATTAACTGATGTTGAAGAATTGACTCAATCATAAGGACTTACTATTCTGGTCTCTGCCCTCAAGGGATTCAGAAGCATCTAAAATTAATATGGAACCGTCTGGCCTAGAGAAGATCTGATCGGTTTAAATAATCAAGGAAAGACGAAGGTATGGCTTAACAAGCATTCACAGTACAATTCACGAGATCAGGAGCATGCCAACTTCTCCTTCGACACTGCCTTGGCTCAGTCTCGAAGAATAAAGCATCTCTACGATATAATCGAAAGAAAAACGACAGGATATCTATTACCTTACTAATTGAAATTGAACCTCCTTGATAAAAATGCCGATTACGAAAAAATACTGGTGCTTGTTGAAAAATATGCCAAAAGCAATAAAGTTAGTCTCAAGGATTATATCCGAAGAGATATCCTTGGGAATAGCAGGTCTTCAAAGATGAGACACTCTCAATTCAACATTGACAAGCAACAATATCCCGAACCGAAATTAACGAGAGTTGGCAGTACCTAACAACTGAGAAATGTTAAAAAATAATAAACAAACCGAATTCCTGAAAGGAAAAGAATATATCAGACTCAGTATTCAAAACTAATAGGCATCTAAAATAACATTCAGAACAATAATATTGCTCAAACAACAATTCCAACAGCCAACACAGCAAACACAAGACCGAAGATTACATTTTTAAGGCCGAGAGGTCCAATTGTTCCTTCAGTTCAGATCGAAAATAAAGAATAAACATCAAGAGGAAATTAGACCTCTCATTTGCTTGGAGATATACCAAATAAAAGGAAATCAACCATCATTGATAAATTTCAACTCTAGAACAGTCCTGACCAGTAATTATTGACTGGGAAGGAAGCAGCCAGATAAATCCAACCCCCAGTTACAATATACTAGCATAAATATGAAGATGAAAATATTTAACAGCATAGAACAAAATAAACTATCGAAAGGTAGAGCTTCAAGGAAGGAAAAAGGTAATTGATAAAAGATATAATATCAGCTGAGGTTTAGAAGATAGACAAGGAAGAGAATATTCCAAAAAAGAAAAATAATCATATTGGAATCAAGAAAATCGAATCGACTGAAGTCATTGCCGAAGATAACAATACTGACAGCTAGAATGAAAATAATATAATTGTTCAAAGCAATACAAATCCTATCCAATAGTAAGTCGAAGACTATCTTGATATTAATTTCATGGAAAAAAGTTTATCCAAAAAATTCTGTTCTCCTACTCCTGCAGAAGCTATTACACCGATAGCTGTCGATAACCATGAAGATGATATGTTCAATATTGCAAAACTCGAAGAAGGCCTTGTTAAATTTGAACAGTCACAAATATCCCAAAGAAAGATGAGGTCATCTCAAACGTCAGGTCAATAAGGCTAGGTTTAAGCCAGATAAAATAAACATGAGCAAAAGTAAGCTGAAGAGAGGAAATCAAAATTTGCAGTTCATCCATTTACGGTATCCGAAGCTATTGTTGAATAGCACCACTATCCTGAACAATAAAGACTACAATTCTTCAGTGCTGCCTCAACCGAAATTTATATAGGTGAAAGGGCAAATACTATAAGACCCAGCAGTAACTATTATTCCTCATCATACAGAAGTAACTTCAATTCAAGGGACCACAACTCATCAACTATGGATATAACTTACGACAGTCTGAAAAGACAGACGAAAACAAGGGATATTGAAGAGAAATATAGAAGACATGTCAAGGACAAGAAAAGCAAAGGACATCTTGTTTCATCGAATGAATTGGAATACAAGAAAGGAAGTCAGGTGTCTCAAGACAACCAGCAAAGGAAAGTTACCTATGACGAATTAAGATCCGTTCTTAAAATTTGATTTGTGATTTTCATAAATCGTTTTAGACGATTATCCTTATTTTATCTTCTTGTTGGCATTTCCTTGGTGCTTATTTAAGGACGGCACAAAATCTTCAAATATATAATTACCCGCAAATGTCTAAAAAATTCTAGCATAATCAATCCAAAAGCTTGTGGAACTACACACTCTCCCCTGGGTGGAAACCAGAATAGGTTCAGATCTTGAAATTGGCCCTCCAGAAATTCGGCATAGGTAAGTGGAAAAAGATCATGAACTCCAAATGCTTGTCAGGCAAATCTATCGCTCAGATATACATGCAAACTCAAAGACTTTTGGGTCAGCAGTCTCTTGGAGACTTCATGGGGCTTCATCTTAATCTGGAGAAAGTTTTTCAAGACAATATGAAAAAAGTCGGTGTAACAAGAAAGAATAACTTCATCATCAACACCAGCAACAATCCCACAAAAGAAGAACGAAAAAGGCAAATCGAAGAGAACAGTCTGAAATATGGCCTGAGCAAGGAAGAAGTGAAGGCAATCAAGCTACCAAGGTGGAGAACTGAGGGCTTTTTGACTTTGGACGAGATAGAAACTGATAAGCTGAGCACTTTGGAGAAATTGATTCATCTTGAAAATCTCAAGAAGGAGATCGAGATGAGATTAACGACTATTCAAAAGGGGGAATGATGATCGATGAGGTAGTTCATTATCTACATATTCTGCTATGAAGTAAAATATAATTTGTTCCATAATAGAAAGAATAGGGATGGACTCCTTCAAGTACGATGTCTTTAGTATGAAATCTCAATAGCTCAAATTCCACGCCTTCTTCTCATACTTGAGATCTTTCTCAGAAGCAGGGGTCGATACACTTCACAAATTAGAAACAATGTTCCACAAATAAGTCAAAAAGAAGAATAAGTAGAATGAGATCCTCACCAACATGAAAAGCATTTTGACATCCTATTAAATTTTCATCTTAGGTAAGGTGGTTTCAATACTTAGGTACCCAATGACTAATACAGAAATCAAAGATAGCTGTGATTTTGTTTAGCTCCCATAATTTGGATTTTGCATCGGAAAGGCCTTCCTTCAGATGATTAAAATAATCAAGTGGTTCCTTAGATCATGGCTTAGTATCAATAGGATCATTCAGAAAATTCGAAAAAATACGAAGCAATCAAATTCAAAGTAGAAACATAAGAGAACAAAAATACCGAAATGGAAGAGCCACAAGAGATTTGTTCTTTCTGTTAAGAGCTAATAAAAAATAACCCCTATGGAAAAGATAATAGAAGCAAGAGAAAGGCCGTAGCAATTGATGCTTGTGTCGAAATTTCTACGGCCAAGAAAAACTATGAAAAAGAACGAAGCCACATGATGGAGTTCCAATAAAATATACTCGAGAAATACGTAAAGAAAAACCAATTTAGACAATGAAAGAAATCAGCAGTAAACGATATATTACCTAACACAACGAACCAGATGTATTATTTGTTATATCAAGTTTCTTGCTCAGAAATACGCTGCCATGAAGCTTTAATTTTCCAATAAAGATAATGTGCTGGAGTAAATACTCAATGAATTTAATCTGAAAACAGAGTCTATTTCTAGATTTGTTAATCATAATCAAATCATCAGTTTGGAAGATTACAAAATGAGCAGTGGAGCCAACTATGATTTGATCGAGGCTGAAATGAAAATCAAGATAGCTGAAAAGTATGAGCAGGCGAAGGAAAGACTAAAAGATTTAGTGGCAAATAAATTTCATTAATTTTAGTAAAGAAAGAGAAATAAAATGCAGGATAAAAATATTCAAGCCAGCTTTAATGAGTTCACTGACAAATAAAAAATGGAGGTAAGAATAAAGCAACATTTGGCTACTATTCGCTCGCTCAAGAATGAACTTGAAAGCCAAAAATAGCTCAATTAAAGCCTAAGGAAACTCCTTGAATCCAAGTCTGTAGAGTTTTAAGAATAATTTCTGAACTTCAGGAAGAGTCTTTTCTTCAGCAATAATCGAGAATGTGATTCTAAGACGTTTCTCAAAAGTTTAAAATCAATTAGAGATATCTTAGATGATAACAAAACCACTGAGAAATCGTTGTAAATTAAAAGCTTCAAAAAGGATGAGGATTCTGGAATTCAATCCATCACTAAAACTTAGAATAAAGGCAGTATTTTGAAGGAAAGAAGAGGCAAGGGAAAGAAAAAGCATTCGATCAAATTTTCATTGGAGAATGAGCAAATCAGCTAAGAGGATGATAACATTCGATAAACAGTCTTCTCTGAATATGACAGTGTCAATGAGATATAGGCTTTGTTTACCTCCACTGCCACTCAAACCTAGCAAAGTCAGACTTCATACAGTATATCTGCTGAACATAGCCCTTTAAACAAAAAATTTTACTTGATTAGTCGATAACATTCTATTGGCAAAGAAACAGCTAAACTAAAGCGCCAATCAAGAGTAAAAAGATCAGGTAACTTGTAGGAGCTTTGTAATAAAAATTCCTTTAATAATTATTCACATGTTAAGAGCAAGGTCTATGAATCTGTTCAAACCTCCCGTCCTCTATCTAGTAACTATGTGAAGTGTAAGTAATCCCCGTAGCTGAATAAGCTTGTCAAAAAATTAACAGCAAACTACTTGTTTTAGAATAAACCGACAGACAGGTTTGAAGCAATATCAACACCCAACTCTAACATCAATCCTATCTTCTGCACAGTATATTCACTTACTTTTAGCAGCGAGGATGTCTTTAATCTTTACCTAACGCAAAAGAATGCTCAAAATTATCAATGTCTACTCTACAGAAATTCAATTTTCAGCAACGTGAACCCCAAGAGAAGTGTAAATTATCAGAAGAAATTTTAGTCTTCTGATCTCGAATGGAACTTCAAAAAAGATTATGAAGGATCTGACAGCTTTTAGAACAAATTTGTAGCTATCATATTTCAACAAATTAATGCAATCAAACGCAAAGAAAAAAACAGCTATGACCAGCTCAAATTAATTCTGAGGGCTCCCACCAACATCGACAACAATACTGAAATAATCAACCTTGAGAATACGAAAGAGCATGAAAATAAAGATATTGATATCGGGGAACTAAAAAAAATGGTCAATATCATCCTTCGATTCCACTTGAAGTGTCTTGCTGGAAGAGATAAAGAGGCTCTTTGCGGTCATTTAGTCCATTTCTGCAACAAAATTGGAATCAAGTTTTATTGAGCTGAAAAGTGAGAAACGAACAGTTTCTATTGATTTAAATTTTATCATTTAAACTCAAACAAGACCGAAAATATTGAGAATTATTAAGAGTATTATATGATGAATTTTAGAATAACGTATGCTATTTTGGATTATAGTCATATGATATCACAGCTGGTTAGGGTTTTAGTAGTCTCGTTGGTATGATTAATGTGAAGATTGCTTGAGCAAAAATATGAACAAATCAAGATGATCCTCGAAGCTTTTTGCCCCTTCGTTTCTTGCCATGAAGCATTTATTCATCTTACAACAGCTCCTCAAAATAATGAGTTTGTTTCTTCTGGCTTTTTTTAGGCTTACCGTTGTCGTACTTTTTAGTTTTATCACCATCTTCAATATCAGTTTCGTCATCGACGCAAGGCTTGTCTTGTTCGCTTTGCTCATGCCTCTACATCATTTTGGCAATTCGTTTGTTGACTTACTTGCGGTTCATTCTTTTATTTCCACCTCCCAGGGCCCATCTGTTTCTGCTGTCTTTAGCAAACATCTCCCAGTTTTCTTTTTCCTATGTCATGTTTTTGATTCAAGTAATTATAATTAGCATAATCCTAGTAGCTTATATCAAAGATGGGGTCTGCCCATTTCTTACAATCACATAAAACTGAATGCTTAGCTACATGAGACAGTAAAGGATATATGGGTTCTATGAAGATCATATTAAAATTAATTTTTGCAGTTGCTGCTCGGCTGCTTCTTTCTTGGTGTGGTAGTATTTGCATTTTTAGTATATTAGAACCAGCTGCAGGATAAGAAAAATCAAAGAAGTTCGCATAAGAGAGGCATATCCTTCAACTGTAATATATAGCTCATCAGAAGCCTAGTTGTCTAAGATTATGATCCAAATTATCGCCACTACCCTTGACACAATTGCTAAGCCCTGAAATAGGAAGAATAGGATCCAATGATAGAAATAAAACTTGAGGGGTATGGCCAAAGCTGAGGCAACGAAGGTCACTACTGAAGTGAGCAGGAGGTAAAGGGATAGCTGAATAGCTGTGTGAGTATGTTGATTATCGATGGCCAGATAGAGGTAGGTCGTCATTTCAATAAGAATCATCACAAGTAAGATAACTTTTCCTATTTTCGGGTAGTCCCAGTATTTCATATTCTCCAACATTTTAAAACGATATTATTATGGGCCCTATACAACTATCATACTTTCAACTTCCGACCTCTCCCTATGTTTTCATCCTTCTACTCGATGGAGGAAGGAGAGAGGTCGAAGAAATAGATGTCTTGCATATTATATTTATTTGATAATTGTGTAACTCTGATGGGAGACCTTTTGCTGAACTGGCTCAATGATGAAATTCAACTATCGAAAAGAATAACTAACTTTTAGGAAGATTTCCAAAATGGATACCTCTTCGGAGAGCTTCTCGCCAAGTATAGTCAGCAACTAAACTTTCATGAATTTGTCGATAAGTAATAACATTGACATATAGGGATGACAAGGCATCGAGAGTCAAAAATTATTCACTGTTACTCGAAACATTTTCAGCTTTGAGAGTCACTTTCGATTCGAATGTTGCCATGAAGATTATTAATAAGCAGTTGGGAGTATCTAAAAAGCTCCTCTATGAATTGAAGACAGTACTCTATTCTCCATACAGCAATTATAAAAGACAAACGCCAATGCCTTTAGCAAAACCAACCGCATGAATAAAACACTCGAACCTTTGAAGAAATTGCACATTTCAAAATAAAAGTTCGATAACGTCAACAAAGAGCACTTCGTTAAACAGTTGAACTAGATGCATCCAGCTCAGAAGTAGATCATTCAAGACAAACTATTGAGAAAATTCGGGGATTTCCACAATAGTACTCTCATGAAGGCAGCCCATGAAGAAGAAAAGTAAAGGCAGGCTAAGTTATTGCTGCGCAAAAAATTCAATGAGCAGCAGAGAGACAATCTGCAAAAATCAGAAGAATTCAGAAGACAATGGTAAGCATAGCATCTAGATAAATGGGCAGTCAATATGACAATCCGACAAACACAAGTCGCTAAAGATGAACAGTTCAGGTCGAAGCTTAATTTTGAAAAAAGTCAGTACAAAACTATGACCTAAGTGAGTGCTCTCAAATCTCTCGAAAACGATATTGCCTAGTTTGAGAGAAGAAATATCAAAAAAAGAGAAGATGACTCTGATTAGGATGTTTCTCCGGATGTTACCAAATAATTAAAGACTCTCAAATAATCAGGGAAAGTTTTGTAGAGAACAGATCCTCATCAAATGGTTAGGAATGAACCAAGAGAAGAGAGACGTATTCCTGCTGCTGAGGCTGAAAAGAGAAGGCATCAACGTGAAAAACGACGCAGAAAAATGATAGTGTAGCAGCAAAAGCGATATCAGATGATTTAGATCACTAGGCGAGAACGCATCATCATAAGCACAATTGAACAGACTTCTCGACAGGAAAAGGAAATCCAATACGAAATTTGGCGAGCCTGGGAGAACAAAAGTATCATAACAGAAAACAAGGAGCTCCAGACTGAAAGGATTAAGGAAAAAGTCGAAGTGAGGGATATCAACAGTAAATTCAAAAAAGATGAACTGTTGAAGGTCAAAAGATAAGAACATCGATAGGAGGTCAGTAATGCTCTTTATGCAACGAAGCTATTGGAGAGAAATAACCAAGTCAAAAATAGAAAAGGAACATACAACCTGTGCTAAGATATGGTGATGGAGCTGCTCAACATAACTGAAGATATGTATGTCCGTTGCCAAGAAAAGAACCAAGCTGAAATCCATGAGAAATAACTTGAAGAAGCTTTGATTAAGTTTGTAGAAGGAACAAAAACCTCAGAGCAAGAAGCTTCTCTCAGGCTTAAGCACTACATCAATGGAACTCACTAATGGGGATTCCCTATTAATCGACCTGAAGAATAAGTTCCTACTGACCCAAAGGAAGACAATGCATTGCCAAATGAACCAGTGAATAATTACTATCTTGGAAACATTCTAAGAACAATTTTTGAGAAGCTCTATGCCTCTTCAAACTAATTTCAATAAAATGAACCTTCTGCTGAAAAAATACTTATCTCTATGGTTGGACTTGACTATGCACGAAAACATTTCTTAGCCGAAAATGTCAAGGTTAAACATCAATTTAACGTCATCTATGTTGATCAACTGATTGAGGAAAAACTTAAGGATTGCATAGGTCTGCAGTAAAAAAATATTGAAATTTCAAAATAAACGCAAGAACTTGCAGATTGTTGTTTCAGTGGAAAGTCTGTTCCAGATTCGATTGTAATATAGCTAGTGAAAGATAAAGTTGAAAAAAATCCTCATAGCATTCTTGTTGATTACCCCAACACATATGAGCAAGCAATTGCCTTATGCAAAGCTATCGGAAATGTCTAGCCTCATGATATGTTGGCAACC
>Ga0100379_10003851_pt1 | contig 13518 bp, 12 predicted proteins | sample CryGeymeta201503_FD_80418 | JGI IMG/M metagenome (GOLD analysis project Ga0100379, IMG submission 80418) | Groundwater microbial communities from Crystal Geyser aquifers in Utah, USA - Crystal Geyser metaG 2015-03 | ecosystem: Environmental > Aquatic > Deep subsurface > Groundwater | place...
GAATATCGGCACCGACTACATCGTGGTCGAAATGGCGAAGCATTTGCTGGGGCCGACCTGGCTGGAGTCATATATCACGCAAGCGAACGCCGGCGGCATCGAGCGCGTGTTGCTATAAGGAAACCCTCCATGCTGTCACTGGAACCCACCGACGATCTTGCCCGGCCCGCCTTCCGGGATGTGGAATCTTGCCGCCAGTGGCTGGGACAGTTGCAGCTCACCAATCTGAATCTGGCGCAAAACACCCTGAGTAACGAGATCGGCGAATTGAACCGCCTGGCCCTGCCCGGCAAGGTTCGCCTGCAGATCCTCGAAGCCCTGCGCGAAACCGTAGCCCTGGTGCAGCATGACTGCGCCAAAAAACTGGGCGGTAAAGCGCTGCCGCTAGCCGACGAAGAACTTGCCCTGCTGCTCGCCCTTGCCAATCTGTGGCAAGCCATGCTGGACGGTTACCTGCGGTGCGCGCAGATGGCGACGGCGGGGGACGCCTCGATAGCGAAAAAGCAGGCGCTGCTGCAACAGCGCTGTCTGTTCTATGCGCGCTGTCGCCTGGCCGCATTCACCGAAGCCGGCTACGCGCCGGATGCGCGCAGCTGGCAGCAGTTGCACGCGCTCTATGCCGCGATCGAATCCTCGCCACTGCGCCAGGAAAACGTGCGCGATCCCTATTTCCACGATGGTTTCCCGGCCTCCTGCCAAACCTTGTATGTGGCGACCCTGCTGATGCATCGGGCGCGCTTCCTCGGCCTGCCCCGCAGCAAACTGAAAAGCGCCGAAAGCTGGCTGTTGCAGTGGCCGGAAACCCTGAATCTGGTGGCGCAATGCGGCGCAAGCAGGAACGATGCGCCGCCGCTGGCGGTCGATCTGCGCGGCGCGCAGGGTTTGCGCAGTCTGTCCCATGCGCAGCGCAGCGACAGTCTGCGTTTCCTGCCGCTGGTTCCGCTGTCGAAGCAGATCAGGGTGAAAGCCATCCTGCTCAAGCAGGGACAGCCCCCGCACCAACTCGACCTGGGCAATACGCTGGCGGCCAAAGACTGCATTGCGCTGCTGGAAACCCTGCACGCCTGCTGGTGCGAAGCGAGCACAGATACGCTGGCCGATGAACCGCACGCGACGCAGCCCGTGCATCTATACCCCGGACTGGAAAAAAGCTATGGCCAGATCGCGCAAAAACCGTTCAAACCGGTGAAGGACTTGACCAAGGCCGTGCGCGATGCGCAGCAGCAGATCGCCATTTTTGGCCGCGTACTGGACGAAACCGGGCAGCACAAATTGCAGGAACTTGGCTTCGTGCCGGAAGAATGGCAGGTGGAAAGCAACGGGCTGATCCAGGCCAGATTGTTGCGCCTGCATCCTTCCGGCGAACGGCTTGCGCCGCGCCAGCTGGTCACCGTGTGCAACGCAGAAGGCGACAGTCACAAGGCCGGGATGGTAAAGCAACTCGAAGTTACCCCGGGCGGGATGCTGTACCTTATCGTGCACTACCTGCCCGGTCAGCCGCAGGCGGTGATCGCACAGTCGGCCGCCTGCGAAGCGGAGCAGTTGTCATCCGGCTCCGCGCCGGCGCTGCTGTTGCCCGCCATGGAAAATTTGCGTATCCCGCCCAGCCTGATCCTGCCCCGCGGCTGGTTCGCCTCCGGGCGCGAAATGGAACTGACCGCGCCCAACCGCAGCAAGCGCCAAATCACATTGGGCATCAGCGTCGAACGCGGCAGCGACTACGAGCGGGTGAGTTTCAGGTAGACCACTCGCGCCGGCACCAAGCCGCCAATTCCGCCGCCGGCATCGGCAGCGCAATGACATTGCCCTGCACCACCGTGCAGCCCATCTCCTGCAGCACCCGCAATTGCTCTGCCTGCTCCGCCCCTTCCGCGACCACGCTGCGCCCGAAAGCCCCCGCCAGGGCGATAATGCCCTGCACGATGGCGCGCGCGCCCCGGTCATGCAGCATGCCGCGCACAAAGGACTGGTCGATTTTGAGACCGTCGACGGCGAGATCGCTTAAACAGGTGAGCGGCGAATAGCCGGTGCCGAAATCGTCGAGCACAAAGCCCACGCCAAATTCGCGGCAGGCGTTGATGATCGGGCTCACATGCGCGATGTCCTCCAAGGCGACCGACTCCAGCACCTCGATCTGCAGGCATCCCCGGCACCCCCGCGCGCAGCAACCCTGCATCGCGCTTTGCATCTTGTGCACGAAATCGGCGGAGCGCAGATGGTAGGCGGAAATGTTGATGCTGACTTCGAATTCCTCGCCCTCCGCGCGCCAGCGGCACAATTGCGCCAACGCGCTGCCGATAACCCAGTCGCCCAGCTCGATCTCCATCTCGGTGTTTTCGATCACGCGCAGAAATTCGTCAGGTCGCAACAGGCCGCGCTGCGGATGATGCCAGCGCAGCAGCGCCTCCGCGCCGACCATCCGCCGCTTCGCCAGATCAACCTTGGGCTGGTAATACAGCTCAAACTCACCCCGTGCCAGCCCGCGCCTTATTCCCCGCAGCAGGTCATGATGCGAGCGGGCGCGCCGGTCATGTGCCGCATCGAACAGATGGTAGCGGTTGCGCCCGGCCTGTTTGGCAATGTACATGGCCTGATCGGCATGACGCAGCAGCGTCTCCGCATTCTCTTCGTCCTGCGGATACAGGGCGACCCCGATGCTGGCGCTGATACAAATCGAGATACCCGGCAGCAGAATCGGCTGATTGAGGGTTTCCAGCAGGCGCTGCAGACTGCCGACGCACTCTTCCGGCACTTGCAGCCCGACCAGCAATAGCGCGAACTCGTCGCCGCCGAGGCGGGCGACCGTGTCGTCTTCGCGGATGGTCTCCCTGATTCGCCGGGTGACTTCAACCAGCACCTGGTCGCCGATCGGGTGGCCGTACTTGTCGTTGACCGGCTTGAAACCGTCCAGATCGAGATAACACACCGCCATCAGTCCCTGCTCGCGTTTGGTGCGGGCCAGCGCCTGCACCAGCCGGTCGTCCAGCATCACCCGGTTCGGCACGCCGGTCAAAGGATCAAAAAGAGCAATATGTTCCAGCAGCTGCTCATGTTGCCGGTATTCATTGCGCACTTTTTCAAAACCGCAAAGCACCGCGAACAGGATGGAAAGAAACAGGCTGGCAGAGGCGATTTCAAATAGTGCAAGGCGTCCGGGCACCCAGGGTAAAAAATAGTCGGCAGCGATGACGGCAATCGCCGCCAGCAACCAGTAAGTGCCGGCGCGCCGCCCTTGCAGATAAAAAACCCCGGCGATGAACGGAAAAAATGCCCCCGTTCGCATTGCATTGCCGGTCAGCACCAGATGAACCGCCGCCGCGCCGCTGAAAGTGACAGCAATAACCAGATTGGTCAGCAGGCCGATCTTGTCCGGATAACGCTTGAGCAGATACAAACAGGCGAAGCAAACCGCGACGATGGCGAAATCAATCAGACTCATCAGCGGGGTGACAAACAGCCGATAGCTCCCAAGCAGTCCGGCTGTCAGTACCACCAGCCACAACACCACCCCCAGAAACCTTGATTTGGATTCAAGTTCCCGTTGTACAGACGCCGGTGCAAGCGTGGGGAGCAAATTGATCCTCGCTTTCGTGTTCGGGATGTGGCCGACAGGAAGTCTAAGCCCAATCCGGGCCGGATAGTCGATTTGGGGAATTCTTTATCGCGTAAAGGATCAAGATTTGATGCGCTGGGCGGGGAAACGCAGGGAGAAAATGCTGCCCTGCCCCTCTTCGCTGGCAATTTCCAGTTTGGCCTGATGGCGCATCGCAATGTGTTTGACGATGGCCAGCCCCAGACCGGTGCCGCCGGTCTCGCGCGAGCGGCTGCGGTCCACCCGGTAGAAGCGTTCGGTCAGGCGCGCGATATGGTGCGGCGCGATGCCGATACCGCTGTCCCTGACGGAAAACACCGGCTGCCCGTCCTGCAATGACCATTCCACGTCAATGGTGCCGCCCTCCGGCGTGTAGCGGATGGCATTGTTGAGCAGATTGGAGAAAGCGCTGCGCAATTCGTTGCGATTGCCATTCAATTTGATTTCGCAGGCGGTGTGCAGCCCGATCCGGTGCCGGCCGTTGCTCAACAACCTGCTCTCGCGCCCGACCTCCTCCAGTAATCCGCAGATGTCCACTGCTTCTTCATGCAGGGGGTGCTGTTCATTCTCCAGGCGCGACAGGGTCAGAAGATCGTCCACCAGGCTGGTCATGCGCCGGGTCTGCTCGCCCATCAAATACAGGGCGCGCTGCGCCATGTCGGAGTCGCGTGTCGGCATGTCCTGCAGGGTCTCGACGAAACCGTTGACCACGGTCAGCGGTGTGCGCAATTCGTGCGAGACATTGGCGACGAAATCGCGGCGCATAGTCTCGATCCGCTCCAATTGGGTGATGTCGCGGCTGATCAGCAAACGCTTGCCTTTGCCGTAGGCAATCAATTTGATTGACAGGATCATGTCATCCAGGCGGTTACCGCGCAGGATCAGTGGCTGTGTCGTCTCGCGTCCCGCGAGATAGCGCACAAACTCGGGCTGGCGCGCCAGATAGGTGATCTGCTGGCCGATATCGAAGGCGCTATCGAGGCCGAAATGTTGCTCGGCAAGCGGATTACACCACTCGATATGATCGGTATCATCCAGAATCACCACGCCCTCCGGCAAGGCGGCTGTGGCCTGTTCCATCTGTTGCAGGGCGGCAATGTGCGCGGCCCGCTCCTTGCGCTGGTCTCGCGTCAGCTGATTCAGGCGCGAGAAGGCGTCCTCCCATAGCCCCCCCCCCTCCGGCATCGCCCGCGTTTGCGGCGCTTCCAGCCAGTGCCGCAGGGCGGCGAGGTGGCGCAGATGGATCGCCAGATGCCACAGCAGACCAAGACCAAATACCAGCACCGCCGTTAGCGGCCCGGCAATCGCCCATAACAGCAGGGAAAACAGCAACAGGAAAATGGGATACAAAAACGCGCGTTGCCAGAAATCGCTCACGATGCGGATCCCGCCGAATGGATAGACGGGCGGATTATAAGGCTTCTCACCGCCCCGTCGAAATGCGCCTATTGCACCGAGAAACGATAACCGCTGCCGCGCACGGTCTGCACCAGATGCTCCAGCCTGAATGGCTCCAGCGCCTGGCGCAGGCGGCGGATGTGCACGTCCACCGTGCGTTCCTCGACAAAAACATGGTCGCCCCACACCTGATCCAGCAACTGGGCGCGGCCGTACACCCGCTCGACGTGGGTCATAAAGAAATGCAGGAGGCGGAATTCGGTCGGGCCCAGCTCGATGTTTTCACCGTTGGCGCTGACCCGGTGGGTGGCGGGCGACAGTTCGATGCCGCCGATGCTGACGATTTCTTCGCTCATCTGCGGCGCGCGCCGGCGCAGTACGGCGCGGATGCGCGCCATCAGCTCGCGCGGCGAAAACGGCTTGGTGATGTAATCATCCGCCCCCGCTTCCAGCCCGATAATTTTGTCGCGCTCGTCGCCGCGCGCAGTCAGCATGATGATGGGAATATCCTTTGTGCGCGCGTTGGCACGCAGGCGGCGCGCCAGTTCGACACCCGAACTGCCGGGCAGCATCCAGTCGAGCAGGATCAGGTCGGGCAGCGCCTGTTTGATCTGCAACTGAGCGGCTTCCGCATCCAGCGCCTTGAGCGCGCGGAAGCCGCATTGCTCGACGTTGAATGCCAGTAATTCCTGGATCGCCGGTTCGTCTTCCACCAGCAGAATGGTTGCGGTTGTCATGCTGTGCTCCATTTTTGTTGCGAAATTTCCGCAATGGTATGAAAGAAATATGACAACTTGGTGACAGTTCAGACGTTGGCGTGCCGCGCCGTCCTGTTGAATTCGGGTAGCGACGATCCAAGCAGCATCCCGGCCACACTCATCAATAGCCCTACCAGTTGCGGCGGCCAGTAGGTATCTGGCTGCAACAGCTCCAGCAACAACCACGAACCCAACCCCAGCACGATGGAGAGTGTCGCCCCCTGATTGTTGGCACGCCGCCAATACAGGCCAAACACCAGCGGCACGAATGCGCCGACCAGCGTGACCTTGTAGGCATTCTCGACCATATGGAAGATGCTGGATTCCGAGTTCAGCGCGAACCACAGAACGAGGATGCCAAACGTTAACAGGATGATGCGCATGGTGCGCAACATTTGCTTGTCGCTCATGTCACCGAAGGCAAAATGCTTGAGGATATTTTCGGTAAACATCACTGACGGCGCGAGCAGGGTGGCTGCGGCTGTGCTCATGATGGCGGACAGTAGCGCACCGAAGAAAAATATCTGCACGATGAACGGGGTGTGATTCAGGATCAAACCCGGCAAAACCATCTGTGAATCGCGTTCGATCAGTTCGCCGAAGAACTGCGGGTCAATCAGCGTCGCCGCAAAGGCCAGAAACATCGGAATGAAGGCGAAAGCGAAATACAGCACGCCACCCAGAACCGCGCCGCGTACCGCAATCTTTTCGCTTTTGGCAGAAGTGATACGCTGGAACACGTCCTGTTGCGGAATGGAACCAAGCATCATGGTCACTGCGGCGCCGACAAACGGAATCCATGCTTCCATGCCGCCGCCCTGGGGGAACAGTTGCAGTTTGCCTGCCGCCTGCGCCTGCATCACCACATTCCCCGCCCCGCCCGCCTCTCCGCCAATCAGCACGGCGATCAACAGCAGCGCGATCATGATGACGGTCATCTGCACGAAATCAAGCAGCGCCACCGACCACATGCCGCCGATCAACGTATAGGCCAGTACTACGGAGATGCCGATGACCATACCGGCCTGCGGCGTGACGACCCCATTGCTGACCACGTTGAACACCAGCCCCAGCGCCACCACCTGTGCCGCAACCCAGCCGAGATAGGACAGCATGATGCACACCGACATGATGAGCTCCACCGGGCGGTTGTAGCGGGCGCGGTAATAGTCGCCGATGGTCAGCAGATTCATGCGATACAGCAGCGGCGCAAAGAATAATCCGGCAAGGATCAGGCAGAGGCTGGCGCCGAACGGGTCGGCGACCACGCCGCCCAATCCTTCCTGCACAAAGGTGGCGGAGATGCCGAGCACCGTCTCCGCGCCGAACCAGGTGGCGAACACCGTGGCGGTGACCACGGGCAACGGCAGGTTGCGCCCCGCCACCACGAAATCGCGCGAGGTGTGCACGCGCCGCGCCGCATAGAGACCAACCCCGACCGAGAACAGCAGATAGAGCACGACGAACCAGATCAGCATGCAGACACTCCGTTGGCAATCACCCGGCGAATTTTAACCCGGGTTCAACCTGGATTATCTGTCATCGTGCCGGGGCGGCAACCGCCGGGGATTACGTGACACCGCCGGGGATTACGGGGCCAGCGCATGCGCAGCGGATCTCAGGCAAGGCTGTTTAATGTGAAATGTGAAGTAACCGGTTCGAGTCAGCGCAGGGCCGGCCATGGGCATATCCAACGGTTGCTACCCGTAGTGCCCAAGCTTCAGTGGAAGCCTTGCTGCTCGATCCATCGCTCAAGTTCTGCCTCGTCAAGCTTGCCGCTGATGGCCGTTACTTCGTCATTCGCATTAAAGAAATAGGTGCGCGGCAGTTCGCCGTACCAATGCTTGTCAACTTCAAAGCGCAACCGGTCGGCGTAACTGTCTGCAAACAACCATGCCTCGGCTTTTTCCGGAGAAGCTTTTTCCAGCGTGGCGGAAACCAATTTTTCTTCTTCCGGTGTATCGGTAGAGACCAGCACCAAATCGAGCTTGGGATATTTTCTGGCCAGTTTTTTAAGCATGCCCAGCTCAACCATGCAGTAGCTGCAAGTCAACGACCAGAAGCTGATGATGAAAGGTTTCCCCTGCCGTGCAGCGATAATTTGCTGGTAACTGCCGCGAACAAATGGCTTTATTTCCTGGGCAGCCAATGTTGACGCCGGAACGCAGGATAATACTGTCAAACACAACCCCGCCAGAAAACCAAACCGCTTCATTTAATTTCTGCGCTCACTTCGATCAGGCGATAGCCTTCGTTCTTGGTATTCCACGACAGATAGACCCGGTTGTTTTCGCCAATCAGCAACGGGCTGTCTGATGTATCGGACGAGATCGCCAGTTTTCCCGGCGCAGACCATGATTTTCCGCCATCGCCGGAATTCATCCCGAAAACACCGGTGTTTTCCCCGTCGAATTCCTTCCACACAAGATAGACGCGGCTACCCAGACTGAGCACATAGGGGTGTGCCGGCTGGGCTTCAGTGTTGCCAAAATTCAGCGGGTTGGAAAAAGTCTTGCCCTGGTCGGTTGAGTGCGCATAGAACAGGCCATGTCGTTCAGGCGCATTGCTGAACCAGGCGGCGTGATAGATGCCGTCCGTAGCGATGGAAAGAGATGGCCCGTGATGCGGGCAGGCGGCGATACTCCAGTTCTCATGGCTAAGCCGCACCGGCGCCATTTTGCCGTCCAGCTTGACCAGGGCGTGGTCGCGGATATTGTTGTCAAAAATATGGCGCCATGCGATGACTGGGTAGCCATCTGTGTCTGTCGCCATCGCAATGCGGCAGCATTCGCAGGTGTGATCTGCGACTTTGATGTTGGGGCGGAAGCTTTTTCCTTCATCATCGGATACAGCGTAATAGACGGAAATGCCGCTGTACTTCTCGCCTTTATTGGTGGCGGCTGCAGCGTCGCGTTTGTCCAGCCATGCCATGTAAATCTGGCCGCGCCCGTTTATTCCCATCGAGTCGAAGCGATGAGTGAAGGGATCAAGATTGTCATTCACCGTGAGCGGCGCCGAAAAACTTTTTCCGCCATCCACCGAGCGGCTGAAACGAACATTGCCGGCGAAAGGTGTGTCCAGGCTTTGCGTGTAGGAAACATAGATATTACCGTTGCCGGCTACCAGGATTTTTGGGCGGTTCTCGCCATCCGCAGCGACAAACTCGGCTTCAGGGTTCACGGTAACCGGCGCGCTGAAAGTCTTGCCACGGTCGTCGGAATGTCTCACCGTGACATGTCCGTCCTGCACGGAAGCCACCCACAGTCTGCCCTTCGCATCAAACGTGGCGGTAACAGCCAGCGGCTGGCGGGCGAGGGATGTTTGCCACATCTTTGCCATGTCATGGGGTTGCCCGGGAGCGGGCTGCGACACAGCCTGCGCCTGGCCTAATCCGATTGCGATGAGCAGCAAGGCGCGCAATATTTTGTTCATTTATCCTGCTCTCTACGGTTCAAAATTGTTTTCCGCATGTTATTTTTTTCCATTTGAATCAAGTCGGGTAATCATACTTTCGCCATTAACGCTTTACCACTTGGCTTCAATACCAAAGTAGCCGCTGCGTGGCAGGCCGGGAGCAAATACTTGATTAACGCCGTTCAAAGAAGAACTGTCCGCATAGCGTTTATTGGTAACATTGTTGAGCCGCGCAAATATCTGCCAATCACGATCAAAGGGATAGTTGACAGACAGGTTCAACAAATCATGCCCGGCATACTTCTGTGTGTTGGCTGCATCCAGCCAGTAATTTCCCAGCGAGACAATTTCCATACCCATGTTGCCGCCATTCATCATACCGGGCGAATAAGTCAGGCGAATGTTAGCGATGGTGCGCGGTGCACTTTCCATTTCCTTGCCGCTGTAGTTGGCCGTTGCCAAAAGCGGATTAAGCAACCATTCTTCATAAGTATGCTTGGCATAGCTGTAAGCGATTTCTAGCCGCAGCGTTTTGGCGATATCGGCATTGACACCGATTTCAATTCCCTGATGCAGCGTTTTGCCGGCATTGGTTGAAGTGCTGGCTGTGGTCACAGGATCTCTATAAGTGAGAATATCGTCGCTTTTAGTCATGTGATACAGCGAAGCCTCATAGCCTATGCCGGCTCCATTCTTGCCGCGCATTCCGATTTCATAGCTATCCACCTTCACCGGTTTCAACTGGGTCGCCGCTTGCGCCACCGATTGTGCAAGCAAGGCCGTGCTTGATGAAGGGCGGAATAACTGCCCTTCCGATGGCGTACGGAAAGCATGGTTGTACGCGCCAAATATATTGAAATTCTCATTGAACGCATACGTCGCGCCAAGCTTGGGGCTGAAATGGCTGTAACTTGTTTTGGTATCCGCAACATGCCCGTAGTTTTTTGTACCAACCGAAGTCACTACGATCGTCACACCGGTAGTCATATTGTTCTGATATTGATAACCCATATCGTCGTAACGCAAACCGGCAGTAAGGCGCAAATCCGGTGTGGGTGACATTTCACCATGAACATAGGGGGAGATGCCCTGATAGGTCACTTTGTAGTCGTAAATTCGCGCACCGGTAACGTAGGAAGTATAGACCTTGGTGTAGCCAGCACCGGTGGCGGTTGTGGTGATGCTGTCTTCCTGGCGGCTGCCCGGGCTGTGATCCACATCCATGCCGACAATCAATCGGGTGTGGTAAGGCGCAAAATCAAGACGATACTTTGCCATCAAACCAAGCGACTGGTTGCTGGTGTTGTAAACCGTCGGGTCATAACTCAATGACCAGTTCGCCAGCAAATCCATGCTGTCATTGCGATAGTAGGGCGTGAGACTTAACAGCGCACCACCCGATAGCTCGGTTTCATATACGCTGGATAAGCGAAATGCCTTGACCTTGCGAAAGGAAATGGGCGTGTAACTGTTGGTCGGATTATTGAAGTAATCATTCAGCGAAATGGTAGAGCTGCACGCCGTCGTTACCCCAGGTATTCCCGCCGCTAAGCAACATCCGCTTCCAACCGAAACTGCCTAATTCGGCTTTGGCTTCAGCTTCCGGTTTAACAGGTGCGGGGCGTGTGAGCACATTTATCACACCGCCAATTGCATCTGAACCATAGAGTGCAGTACCCGGCCCTTTGGTGACCTCGATTCCGCCCGACTGTGGCAGGTTAACTTCATACAAGGCATTATGGTTGAAGAAACCCGTGGAGCGCGTTGGCACGCCGTCTTCCAGATAGGAATAGACCGCATTAGTCGTCAAGGGCTGACGAATCGCAGTTTGGTGTCCTTCTCCACCGGTCACATTTACCCACACCCCGGGGACGCGCCCCATGATTTGAGAAGGATGGGATACATTGGCGGCACGGATAGTCTCGCCGGAAATTTTATCAATGGTAGCAGGCGTTTCTGATTTCTTTTGCGCTTCACGCGTGCCGGTAACCACCACCTCGTCCATTAACTGCGGCTCATCTGCCGCATACACCGCTTGATTGATCGCCAGCGTGAGCACGCTGAACACGAATATTTTATTGATTTGCATTCTTCCCCCGGTGTTTGTGATTTGAAATAAAGCGCGCGAATACTAAGCGGGGAAAAATGTTTTTGGAATGCGACAAGATGTCGCATGTGACAATTTGCCGCACCCTCGGTGTGGCAAACCTCGGTGTGGCAAATTGCGGTGAAGGCTAACCTTCTCCCCGCAAGGGGGGAGGCCGTGGTTGTACCAAAGGCAGGCAATCCACTACGCAGCAAGCTGCGTGTGGAATTGACACTAAAACCACTAAAGTGGCAACAACCACGCACACGTTATGCCGGAGCCGAAAATCGTCGCACTCCCCAACAGGCAAATGACCCCAACGGTGCATGAGGGCAAACAACCGGGTTTACTTGGCCGATGCGGTGATACCAGACGAGCTTAAAGATGCAGCCGAAGTGACCGTGCCAGACTTGTGGCTATGGCGGAAAGACGCACAAGTCAGCACATCGCGCGCCGACGGCAATGGCGCTATTGATACTTCATCAATAAAAGTCGTCTTCGCGCTGATGGCGAATCGCCAGGATAGTCACCGTTTCGCTGTCCTCGATTTCGAACAAAGCAATGTAGCCAGCCGCGCCGAAGGGAATCACAATTTCACGCAAAAACGGGTTGTCGATTTCAGCCTTGCGGCAAGTGAAGGGGAATTCACGCAAAAACTCGATGTTCTTGCTGATCGCATCTCGCGCTCGATGTGCGGTCTTTAGATCATGCTCCAACAGGAAAGCATACAGGCGGTGCAAGTCCTCCCTGGCCGCCCTAGTGTAGCGAACACGATAGCTCACACACCAGCCTTGGCTTCTGCGTTGTTTAACATATCGTCCAACTCGCGCAACACATCTTCTGCAGGAAAGTATTCGCCGGTAAGTTGTGCCTCGTCACGCGAGGCCAAGCCACGTGCGATAAACTCCTGATGCACACGCCGATGCCGGATGCCGTCACGTATGGATTGCTCTACAAAGCTGGACAGGCTCTCGCCGTTTTTCAATACCCTCTCGGCTGCATGCCGCAGCTCTGGCTTAACTCGAAGCGATGGAAATGAAGCAGTCTTCATGGTGAACTCCTTGCGTTGCATTAGCGATGCAGTGTGTCAGATTCTTGAACAGAAGACAAGTTTTTCCGTGGCATCCGTGTGTAGCTGCAATTCCCCAAAAAAATCGCCCCGCATGGAAAACATGAGGGGCGAACGGTATCGATGGTTAAGCAACCGTACCAAGGGCAGAGATTAGCCCGTTATTTTCTTGCACTCTTTGAAGCAAGCGTCACAGGAATCTGCTGCTTGCCTGCAAGGCTCATGCTCTTTCTCGAATTTGCGGCACTCTTTTTCGCAATCTTTGCACATATCCATAACCACCTTTGCCATTTTGACGAGATGCACTGAGTTGGAGCTGGCAAGCTGCTCAATCGCGGCACACGCGGCGATCATCTCGTTGACACGCATGGCGCATATGGCCATCCCCTTGTTCTCACCCTCACTCCACAATTGAATGCCGTGGTTAAGGCATGCATGGCCTTTTTTTACACAGTCGGTGGCAGCATCAATCAGGCTCTGGTTCTTGTTGCCGGAACCGGGCATGTCATGCATATGATCGGCATGATCTTCTGCGGCAAATACCGCATTCCCGGCGGCGGCAAGCATGATCCCTCCGGTTGCCACTTTAAGCATTTCTCTTCTGTTCATGGTTTAACCTCCAAAAAATTGATAAACGTGGATTGGTACAATGAGTTCAGCACGCTGCCGCAAGAACTAAAAGCACCGTTGCCTCCGCAAGTATAGCTACGTGCAATGCGGTGAAGATGCGGCATATTGCCGCAGACAAAAACTTACCCCGTCATCATCCCGTGGCCTGATGGCATATCCGGGTAACCTCAAGTTTTACCCAATCGTGCCGGGCAGAGACCATTAAGAAAGGCTCCCGTGGGAGCCTTTCCTAGTTGAACCAAAAAATGGCTTACAGTTCCGCAGCGTGTGATGAGAGGTACTTGGCTACACCGTCGGTCGATGCGTTCATGCCGGCCTTGCCCTTGCTCCAGCCGGCCGGGCAGACTTCGCCATGCTCTTCATTGAATTGCAGCGCATCGACCATGCGGATCATCTCGTCGATGTTGCGCCCCAACGGCAGGTCGTTCACCACCTGGTGGCGCACCATGCCGGAACGGTCGATCAGGAACGAGCCGCGATAAGCCACGCCGCCGTCGGCTTCCACGTCGTAGGCCTTGCACACCTCGTGCTTGATGTCGGCGACCAGCGGGTAGCGCACCTGGCCGATGCC
>Ga0100379_10003858_pt1 | contig 13505 bp, 20 predicted proteins | sample CryGeymeta201503_FD_80418 | JGI IMG/M metagenome (GOLD analysis project Ga0100379, IMG submission 80418) | Groundwater microbial communities from Crystal Geyser aquifers in Utah, USA - Crystal Geyser metaG 2015-03 | ecosystem: Environmental > Aquatic > Deep subsurface > Groundwater | place...
AAGCCAGAAGTTAAACCTGTCAAGAGGACCAGCACTCGTCCCATCAAAAAGAAGCAAATTCACGAAGATGAAGAAATATTTGATGAACCATCCGAATAACGATCTAATCAAGATGAGTCAGGATCTGATTCTGGATACTAGAGTGATAGTCCAAATTAAGAAAGTTAAGAGGAAGAATCATAGTCAACACCGAAAATCGATCCTGAAAATTATGCAGTGAGGAATATGAAATTTAGGGAGAGAAGGGGGACTAAAATGAATTACTTGATCAATCGCAAAAAATAATAAGAGGAGGATCCATTTTGGGCACAACAGGGACAAAACTACTTCGGTAATCTCGATTCTGGAGACAATGATTAAGAAGACTACGTTCAGAGTAGTTCGGGAAGAGATGAGTTTGATAGTGATTTCGATCAAACATAATCAGAGCATGAAATATAACCTGTAGAAGATAAGGAGTAACTTGACTAGGATGAGGAAAAGGCTAAGAAAAGGAGACATGAGTTGATGAAAAAAATTCATGGTCCTGCTCCTCCTCAGGTCAAAAAAACTGTCCAGAAGTCAGATGTCAGCCCGAATAAAGTTAAAAAAGCTACTGACTCAGAAAAGAAAGCTCCGGTGACTGAACCAACAAGCCGATATATTCACTAAGTCTTCAATCAGTAAGAACTCTTAGATGAGGCGGCAACAACTTAGTACTTCAATTGGCTTTCTCTCAAAAAGTTGATTTCTCTCGAAACTGAGAAGAAAGATTTCACGCATCGATCGCACCATGTTGAAGGTCCTAAGGTTATATACCGAAACAAGTTCAATGCTGAAGGAATAAGAGAAGTGACCTATGAGTTGGAGTAAGTGGAAATCAACGATATAGGAGATCTTAGTCGAGTGATGCGGGCTACTGATTGAGTTTGTCTTTATTTCTGGTACTTTGTCGATTCATATTTTTTTGATGTTGGTGATTTTACTGAATTTTACTCTCCCTACACTGAACACATATAAGCTATTGTATTTTACATAACTAGTTTTAGGCAGCTACCCTCTTAGTTTCTTTCAGAAGCCAAAGCTCCATCAACCAACAGTGTATAGGCATTGATAATGTTTCGCAAAGAGGAGGGAAGAGGTCGCTGTCCGATTATAATATTATTCGCTTCTATTTGTTAAGTCATTCTTTGGAATGTAGCGACTGACAAGCAAGGGAGCCTTGCATAAAGATAACAGAACCACCAAATTGCTCTCACATACATCCAAAAGCAAAAAAGATCTGAAACACTGTTCCTCCAAAGCTATGAAAAGCCAGAAGATAGTCAGCTCCAAAAGTCCGCATCCGACTGAGTAGTAAAAATATAAGCAAAACACAACTCCAGAGACAACATCTCAGACCCAGGAGATGGACAACGATTATGGGGTGAATCCATACTACTCCAAGTATAAGGTCAAATCGTCTAATAAAAAATAAATGGGAGATGTGATGGAAAGTTCAGATTATGGGACACTGAATGTCACCAGAGATGCCATGAATGTGAGTCATTTTGATTCTGAAATAAAGGAGAAGACGAGAGTTGAGGAGTCGGACTATTCGGCTGCTGCTTTTCAGAAAATCAAGATCCCAGCGAATAAAGGTCTCATCAATGCTGATGGCAAGTTCGTTTCAAATCCAAAAATCAAATAACAAAAGAATCATTCTTTCCACAACAACTCGTCTAGTCGCCACAGCGCCTCCCTAAATTTCACATCTAGAGATGAATCAAAATACAGAAAGAAGGGGAAATCCAAATCAAAGTCAAAGCAAAAAATGTTGGAAGAGCAGAGATCTGTCTAGTATAGGTTGAAATGCAAGAGCTCAGAGAGAAATTTATCAAGAGAGCATCACAGCTACTACTATGAGAAAAGTAGACAGCACATCAAACCGAAGTTAGAGAAGAAGGAGAAAAAATCAAAGACCAAGGAAGTTTTACCAACAGAGAAGGAAAGTGTCAACTCTAAGGCGACTACAGTGGGAACTTAATTAGAGAGTTATACAGCTTTAGGTCTGACAAAAGATAGCTCCCTTGTGGAGATGATCAAATAATAGATCACATAAGAAATGAGAGTATCTCCAATCAATCCCAAGCCTAAACTTAGTGAGGTTGCTATCAAAGAGAGAGCTCGTTGTTTGATGTTGCTCAGTCGCATTTGTGGGGCCTTACATGCAAAACGATAATCTTTCTATCTAGCTGTTCACTATCTCGACAAATATATTTCCTCATTCGTCTACTCAAGCTTAAAACTGATTGCTTTGGGCAGTCTGACTCTAGCTCTCAAAATGGATGACGCATAAATGACCAGTAAATTTTGTTATTACTACATTTACAATCCCTAGAAGACGGTCAAAAAAAATAGCAATCAGATCAAGATCAAGCAAAAAAGGGAAAGCACTGCTGCCAAAGAAGATAGAAACAGATTTGGTGCGATATTAGGTATGAGAGTGAGTGAGGGAAAGGGAAGAGAGGAATTCAGTTTGGAGGAGGTGCTGGATTGTTAGACTCAGATAATGGTCAAATTTGGGTTCAGATTGGTCAGCAAAACTATCAATTACTGGATAGATATGTTGACAGCTTTGTGGGATTCTTATGCTGGGGAATGTTGTCCGAAATATGCTGAAACTCTTACCTTTAGGAACGACCGGGCACCTCGTAATTTCAGCTCTATTCTTCAATTTTTCTAACTGGAGACGATATCGATGGGTTTGTCTGGCAGCTCGAAGGTGTCGATGGTCTTAGGGGCCATTTATCTGGTCTCAAGAATGGCTCTTCAGGAGAAGAAAGAGGAAACTTCTTGGGAGGAGATCTGCCGATTTTACAAGACAAGTTTAACCAAAAGCACAAATCTAATCTTCTGTGACAGTGTGGGTATCAACATCCTATTCGGCGATTTCCTAACCTTCCTAGACCTGAGCATGGCTAACATCATCCAAGCAGTTCAACTCTTCAGCAAACACCTCCACCCTTCACTCTTAAAACAATCCTAACCTCGAAAAATATAAGGCCTAAACCGTGAAGACAGACTAGCTACACATCTCTACAGTGAGTAACTCTACAAAAATTCTCTACTTTGATATATACTTTTTCATTTTTTGATGATGGTTGATTAAATGATCGATAGTCCTTTTATGATGGAGCATTTGGACAATATAGTTCATGATCAGTCATAGCGATTGATGGTTGATTCGTAGGGTTCGTATCTGTTGTCGTAAATGTTTTGGTTAAGAGTGTTAACGCTGACGTATTTTTCGATGGGCTGAAATAGGTTGACTGGTACTTAGGTGGGTCCATGGCGATAGAGATAGGCGTTGTTGTAGGGCAAAAAGGCTGTTGTGTATTCTTCGGCAGCATCGACTGAATGTCTGGTGTAATCGAAGCTGACAAATGCTTATTGCTCGCTGGCCTTTCGGATGTACTTGACAGGATTGCCTCCCCAGACTTGTCTAGCTTTGACTACTCTGCCGGGAGGAATCACAGAATTGGGTGCAATAATGCATCCTTCCTCAAGTATGGCACCTTCCATAATGACTGAGTTGTGTCCGACGTAGACATTCTTGGCGATTTTGCAAGAGTACAAGGTGCAATTGTTCTGGATGACAGTGTCACCTTCTAGTTTAAGTTATGCGATTAGACCTGTGGGTGAGCTGGCTGCTGTGTGGAGAACGCAGTTGTTGCCGATGCTGATGTTGTCATGAAGGCTGACTATTTAACTATGTACACAACTCGGTTGATATCTCCTCTGATGACTGTGCCATGCCAGATGGCGACGTTGTTTCCCAAGAATACATCTCCGACTACTGTGGCAGTGGGAGCAACAAAGACGAATCCTGGCATACTGACTTTGAAATCATAGAGGTGCATGATGTTACGGTGATGGCTGACGGTCTAACTGAATCTTTTGGGTGCTGCTATTCTTTGTGTGCAGAATAAGTTGATTAATCTCCTGCCGAGCATCTTTGTCAATAAATAACAATATTATTATCACTGCATGAGAGAAGGCACAAATTTCAAACGACCGAACATGCCTTTCTCCCTCTCCCGAGTGCCCACCTTTTTCAGACCTGGCATCTATTTTGAAGAAGTGGGTAACAATGACCCTTTGTGACTGTGAGCATAGGTATTTCTATCTTTGGGAAGAGAACTACTGTATTTATCTTTTCTATTGATTCGACTCTCCCTCAGTTCATTTTTGGAGGTGGATAAATGATGTTGTTCTGTCTTTTTGGCGATGCTGATCAACGATTTGATGCGTTCAAATTCTTTCTGGGTTTTCAGGTGGTCATTGCGACATCTTTAGAGTTATTCTTTCTGCTTGAGGCACAAATGTTTCCTTTCTTTGTTTTGAGCCTTGAGGAGGTGGTAGTCCTGTTCAAGGGTCTGGTAGCGGTCTTGGATAAGTGAGACATCAGATTGGGTGGCCATGAGTGTAGAGGTAGAGTCTGAGGATTTGAGGGTATAGCTGTGTGTGTTGGAATAGGTGGTGAGATTGCTGTCGGAGTCGGGATCGTATGATTTCCCTTTCACCTGGTATTGTTCTAGCATATTCTTTATTTCTATAGAATGTGCACCTCGCATTTAAATGTAAATTTTATATCATCATCATACATCCATACTAGCAGCTAAAATCCCTCAAATGATGTCCAGTAACCTATCATCAACATTATTAACTCAACAGATAGAATAAAATTCAATTGATATCTCGTTATCTTATCAACAAATGAAAACATTCAATGGAGAGAGGAGATTGGCTGAACAAAACAGAAGGAGAGGTGATGAGATCGAGAGATTATTTGAATTGAGTTTTTTAGTAGTTTAAAGTCGGTTTTGTGTGTTATTGTGTATAATTTATTGAGATAAGGGTAGAATGAGCAGGAAGGTCAGCCTTTTGAGGAAAGAATTGGAGGATAATGAGACTGTCAAGAAGGGACCTGCCTATAAGGTTTATGTCTAAAACATTGATGGAGCAGTCTACTCAACTAAACTGTCATCAGAGGTTGAAACTATTGAGGATGCCATTTTGGAGGCAGTTAAGAAGTTCAACAACAATTTAGGAGCAGGATTGACAGCCAATCCTGACCTTTACGAGTTGTATGTAGCAAAAGGTGGGAGGCGGGACTCGGGTTTACCTTCATTGGAGAAGGGTCAGAGCATAGAGAAGGTAGGAAGAGGCAAGTTCTTTTTGGTGTGCCTTCAAAAATAGCATAGGTTAGAATCGGTACATTCGCTTCAATCTTTGAAGACGGTGGGGATGGATTTTGAAAAAAAGGCAAAGAAGCCATAATCGAATAAATAGAAGGGGCTCTTCTGTTTTTGTGGAGGTTGGTGAGCCTCTTCTCATAGTTTGAATATTTTATGGTCTCTATATACTTTGTCCGACAGTCTGCTACTTCAAAAGATCTATATTTTCTGATGAATGTTTAAACACCATTCAATAGGTATGATAATTATAAGCGTCACAGGACACGTCATATCAGTCTACTTTGACTTTCTTGAACTTGTTCTTGCCGTCATCTTGAGCAGATTTCAGGCAGACGCTGCGGAGGTGCTCGATGTCCTCGCGAATTTGCCCTTCGTTCATCCACAGTCGGAAACCTGAGTTAGAGGGGTTTTTTACTGTAGTTTTGAAGGAAGTATTCGAGGTTGGGGAAACTTTAGATCTTCTTGTGGAAAATAAGGGTTCTTTGGTCCTTGTTGATTTCTATTTTTTGCTTGATCGTCAGCTTTTAGTCTTGTTCCTTTTCGTTTTTTTTCGATTTTCCACCCTAATTTTTAGCCTTCAGCGAACAGGCCAGACAATCATAGGGCATATTTTTGTCCTTAAGCTCAACGATGTTCTTATCTCTGTACTTCCTCTCACATTATATATGATTCTGTCATTATCTAATGTGTTACCCATCTGTCACAGTGATCACAGCCGATCCACTTGTCATCGTCCTCATTCTCTCCATTTGTGCTGTAAATTTGTTAGCAGAATTAACAATAAAGGTTGTTGTAGTAATTTTCGTAGCAGACCCGGCAGAAAAAGCGGTACTTGTTGTCTTCGACTTTTGAGCGAATTTTCTTGTAAATTTTCTTGGAGGAGCATAATTTATTGAAACATTTTCGGCTGGTGGGAAGATCCTCCCGACGCTCCTCATTTGACTCATAATTGCTCTTGTCAGCTCTTCTTCTTCGGCTTTTCTCGGACTGCTCTGACCTTTCAGATCTCTCGCTTTGAGCTGATTGCTCTTCTTTAGAGACATTCGATTGTGAAATTTCCTCCTCAGATTCCTCACTGATTTCTCGGGATATATCCTGGCGAAGTTGTTCGACATGCTATCTGATTTTTTCTTCGTCTTCTTTCTCGCCCAGATGGGTGTGGGGAGGTGGAGCTTCAGCTTCAGGTTCATTTTATTTGACGTCTTCTTCCTCTTTGTTTTCGGCGGGTGGGATAACGTTGACTTCAGGTTAGTTGTTTTTTGCCTAAGCGTATGAATTTTTGACTCCTACGGTGATGATTTCGATGCCTGAGTTGTCGTCTTGAACTTCCTCCTCGGGGCTGTTTTTCTTATCGCTCATCTATCAAATCTAATTATTTATACCCAAACACATTTCCAGCCATATTCAAATCCTAATACTCAAATTAAAAAATAGAGCATCATAATTCGATGGGAGCCCGACATATAGGACAGTGCATCTTGGTCTGCATCCATTCGAGCAAACATCGGTAGTGGAACTTATGCCCACAATTTGATAATTCTTTGCAATTAAGGAGCTCAGTCAAGCAAATGGGGCAATTCTGGTCAGGCGCCGATGTACTTTTTTTGAACAAGCGATCGAACCGAGCCATCAATTTGTTATAATTTCTATATTTACCAGTTGAGCTGTATAGAGTTTTGATAGCTGATAGAAGGGCTTTGATGATGGAATAGATCCACATGTACTCTAAAACTCCCATTCTTTGGATTATTGTTTTGAGGAAAAAACGGATTAGATTGTAATAGTGCCAGACTCGTATCGAACTACAGGCTATCTTATCTATGAGATCTAACTTATAGGTAGGTAGCACTTGGTTGATGTTGTGATTGAAGTAGATCAACATATCTTTCTAGCAGGCTGCACCAACTAAAAATAAGAAAGCTCCATCGATGACGAGCATCATGAGAGGGAAGACCAGCAAGTTGATAATTTTGATGCTTATGCCCATAAATACAAAATTCAGGGCGAGGAATAGTGCGAGTGAGGAGGAGAATAAGATTAATCCTAGTGTCTTCGAGTTAGACAATATTTTTATCAGCTTCGAGTCGTAGTTGTAATTTTTGATGAGAGTTTCCCTTTCGTACTTGATGGTGTAGATAGCTTTGCGGAGGATGCCGATACCGACATAGCTGAACATCCATACTCCCAAATCAAAAATATTCCAGTCGACCTCACTCAATACTAATATTATTATGGCCAAATGGTAGAAGGGAGAGTACTCGAGGGTGGCAGCATCTTTGTCTAAATGCAGTTGGTTGATGCGGAAGTAACGTGAAAGGAGCAATTTGGTGGCGAGGTAGATGATGATTAGCATGACAAAGATGAAGAAGGCCCATTCGGAAGTGATGGAGGGGAGAGTGCCTGAACTCCAGAGGTGCCTTGGATAAATGAATGAGTACTCAGCTAGCTCGGTCGGCAGCTCCCACATTTAAAATATAAGAACCTACAGTACAATTCAGTACATATCTAAATGCCCTAGCAATCCAATTTATTTATCAAGGTTCATACATAGCATAACATCACTCAGCGTTCTTCTCAACGACAGGTTCTTCTGCTTTTTGAGGTTACTCGGCTTTGGGCTAGACTTGGGCAGCGGGCTTCTCTTCGGCCTTCTATTTAGGTTTCTTGGCTTCTTTAGGCTTCTGCTCCTTGCCTGCTTTCTTTTCCTTGGGCTTTTCTTACTCAATGTAAGGAATGAAGTCAGTGCCAACGATAGGTTGCAAAACCTCAGGAACTCTGAGACCCGTTTCAGTCTGGTAGTTTTCAAGGATGCAGCAGAGGGTTCTCTCAGTGGCGCAAAGAGTACCGTTCAACATATGCACGTATCTCTTTTCCTTATCCTGAATTACAACATTGTTTACATCTTTTTTTCCTCTGAGGCGGATCTCCAAATTCCTGGCCTGGAACTCTGTGCAATTTGAGATTGAGACCAACTCTCTATAATCATTGTAGCCGGGGAACCAAGCCTCCAAGTCGAACTTCTTAGCAGCAGCATCGTTCAGAGCTCCTGAGACAATTGAGATCACTCTGTAAGGCAGTTTCAATGATTGATAGAACTCTTCTGAAACTTTTAGCATATCTTCGAACATTTCCCATGATTTCTCAGGTGTGGTGATGCAAAATTGTTAGATTTTTTCGAATTGGTGAACTCTGAAAATACCCCAGGTATCCTTGCCATGAGCTCCGGCTTCCTTTCTGAAGCATGATGATACGCCACCATATCTGATGGGCAACTGGCTTTCTTCTATCCACTCGTGACGGTGCATGGCTGAGATGGGCTGTTCTGAGGTAGCGATGAGATATGATTCGTCTGCTTCTGTCTCGCCTTCGACTTTGTAGAGATTTTCGTGGAAGTCGGTCAATTGGCAAGTTTCTGCCATGATTTCACGCTTAAGGAAGAATGGTGGCTGAACAAGATCATATCCTTTATTGTGGAGGAATGTTGCTCCATAGTTGATGAGGGCATTGTTGAGAAGTACTCCCACTCCTTTGAGGAAATATCCTCTGTGTCCGGCGACTTTCTGACCACGTTCAGGATCATATCCTCCGATAGCCTGCAGAACCTTATGATGGTTGAGCCCTCCTCTTTTTTCTGTAATTTTGATGTCAGGCAATTCTCCCCACTTTTTGATTACCTGGTTGTTATCTTCGTTATCACTGACTGGCACTGAATCGTGGACAATATTTCCCAGAGCATTGATCATTTTGTTGATATTTCTAAGAACAGCTCTTTCTTCCTCCTCAACCTGTTTTTGCTTGGCCTAATTTTCATTCTTTTGCTTGATCTATTCCTCACAAGGATCGGTTTTATCTGCTTTCTTCTTGTTCTTGATCAATGTGCCGATATCGTTCCATTCCTTTTTAAGGCTGTCTAGATTGTAGCGAACTAGATAGGGTGGATGGTACCTTTGCGCCATTCATTATCTTGTTCGATGATGGCGTCAACCATCTTGGGATCTCTGTAGCGACGTCTTAAACTTTCTCTGATCTTTTCGGGATTGAATCCTTTGTCCTCTCGGAACCAATTTATGTCGAGTCCTGGCATAAAAACAAATATTAATTTTCTTTTACAAAATTATTAAAAAATGGAGCCTTAAGATCCGAATCAGGCACTTCGCATAAAAATACAATAATCAATCGACCGCTCAGCCGAGTTAATCACTTCCAATAAGCACTACGAGTTCACCCAAAAGATAAAAATGCTAGCACAGCGCAAAGCACAAACCCATAAACTTCTGGAAGCTTAGCTCTTGCTCTAGCTGGGAGCCAAGAAAATGTTGGATCAAAAGGAAATTGAATACAATGCTACCCATGACCTGATCATTGCTTTGATTGAGTTGTACGAAGAGCACAAAGAGTTGTGGAAGTCGGGGAAAGCACGTAAGATATGGATGAATTTAGTGGAACTGTACAACTTGTTGACGAGCAAGCCCAACGATAGGAATGTTGATTATTTCATTCGGGTGCTCAAAAAGTTGAGCTCTATTTAGGAAAGTCCAGAAATGGTAGAGTATATTGTCAGTACACTCGAGATCAAAGGTCTCTTCTATAAGGCCTAAAACATCATAGCTCATCTAGAATTATCTCGAGTGACCCGATTCCTATAAAAATGGCACGAAAGAGTAGACAATGACGAATACGCCATTATTGTCTCTCGTATGGCTCTCTTGTATTTGTTTTGTTTATTCAGGAAAGGACTCGAGGGCACTTTTGATGAGTCTCAGGTCCTGCTGTCAGATTTGGACTCATTGAATCCTTTTGTCAAATTTGTAAAATTCCTGATCTTGTCAGTTCAGATGAAATCGAGGGACGGCTTCGACAAGATAGGCACCGAGTATCACAATTTTTTGAAATCTGACTCTTTTTTCGAGGAGATCTACACCTCATATGGAAGCAAGTTCTTCAAGAAAGAGAAAGGAAATGCTGGCCTGTTGAGTCTACTCGAGCAATGATCAAATGTGTAATTAGGTTATATCTACAAGCATATAGGTAAAATAGTATCAGTTGTTGTTGTCCTCGTGCCACTGTTCGTCTTTCATCCACTCCTGAGGATCAAAGTTTATTTCTAGCTACTCCTATTTAAGAAAGGGATAGCGAGGGGCAGTCATAGCAGGTTTATCCTCATGTTTGGAGCTGCAACTAGGAGATGGGTGTGAATTTCTGCTTACCCTGCCCAACAATCGTAGCTAAGGAAAGGCTTTCTTTTTGTTGCATGAGGGGCTAATAAAAAAGTTGCTTTAGTATTCCTCGTAGATGCAGTCGTCTTAATTGGGATAATTTTCAAAAGGAATTTGTCTGAGGTTGTTGTCCTACTTGACATCCTGATTCTAATGAAGGGAGGGAAACAAAAAAATATCTCTCTATTTATTGTCCACCTGCTCCCGGCATACGATATGCGTCTCGATGAATTAAGACCTCTAATTGTTATGCGAGTCGAATTCATCAAAAAATTGTTTCATGGGAACTTACAACTGCACCGGCTATTTTTCCACTTCTGCTTATTTTTTGATAGGAAACTGCGAGAGATGTTCCTAATGTTGATGGGAGAGGGAGTTAAGGGAGTGACTGCTGCTGGATGCTCCTAATTTTTTTGTAAGCTCCGTGTTCTATTTATTTTTGTTTTAATATTAGGAACTAACACTTTTAAGTTCTTCGCAGATTCGATCCACTACTGATGCAGGGATATTAGCAATGTTCGATTATTTATACTTGCCGTTCCCGATTTCCATGATCAGGCTCATGAGCTCGGGGTTCTAGACAATTTTAGACAAAACTGAAGGTTTTATGGACTTCATCGTTAGTGAATTATGCCTGTCGCCTTTGGCTTTACTGATAGTTCGAAGGCATTTCCTGACCGTAGAGTAGAAATGATTTTTAATCGAATTATCAGTCCTGAATAGATAAGGAAGTACCTGCCTGGAAATAGTTTCGATATTTCTTTCCATCTGCTACCACATTGTCGATGAGCTTCGAACATTTTTTAATCTTATTGATGAGTCCAGTCCTCACGGCTGATGCTAGGGTTCAAATGGTTATGCCATCTAGTTAAGAAGTCAAATACCTTTATCTACATTGTTTTCCAGTTCTTTCAAAGGTAGTCCCGACTGAAAGTTTATCTGAGACCAGGCTCCAGTTTTTCGTTCCGTATTTTTTGATGATTTTCAGTAATCTGTCGTCTTCCTAAGTCAAAGAACAAATACGATTTATGACCAGCCTCTTCTGCTCTACATTTGTTTTACTCGGCAAATTATAATATAGTATACAAACTAAAAACTGTCTCATTAAACCTGTCAAAGTTGGCAAAACTATTTCGGATATGGAGGAATGTCACCACTTCTTCATTAGTTGCACATAGTCGCATTGAGACTTTTCGGGTCAGCTACAACAATGGACATGATTTGGCTGTCATCCCCACCCTCCATTTTTTTATTTATCGGCTGCTAAAAAAATATCAGAGTTGACCTCACAAACTCATAGCTAAGTTTATTTTACTTTCATTGTCATTTTTATCTTTCAGTTACATATACTATTTTGTCAGTTAATCTGATATCATCGAACCTTGGCTGATTGTTCTTTTTTGGAATATATCATATACTACAGTCCATTAACATCGATGAGTGAAGAAGGCAACAAATAAAGCGAGATCAACTAAGTGAAGATTGAAGGTGAACTTCTGAAGAGATGTTTCAGCAAATTTCCAGATTTGGAGGGTAAAACTGAACAGGCGCAGTTGATGAAGATGCAAAACAAGTATCAATATTTTTTGAGGAAATTTCAAAAGTTTATTGAGGAGCATCAGAAGTATAAAAATCTATATGGTACTATTGACAAAATGGTCGAAGAAAGGTATCATGTTAACATATTTTAGTCCACAGATCATCGAAGAGAATCGAAGCATTGATTTCATCAACAAAGTCATGGAGGATACATAAAAAAAATACAATAAATTGAAGGAGAAAGTCGACGAACTCAAGAGCAAAAAGGTCAAAAGTCACAACGAAATGCTCCGCCTTAAAAATATTTTGCTCAAAATGAAAGGAGAGTATTTTGAGCTTGAGCGTGAGGAAGAACAAATTTTGCAGAAAAAGAAAGCAGATGACAGCGTTCTTAAAGCTGCTGACCATCTCAAGACGATGTTCAAGATCAGACAGGACAAGAAACAACACAACAAATAATTCAGGATCAAGCCTATCGAGTTAAATCGATTGAATATGGATGTGTCCTTTGCTGAACGGAAGATCGTCTCAGAATTGGATGCTATCAATCAACTCAAATAGGAATTTTTAGCCTCAATTGGCACCACTATGAAGGATTACTACAAACACAACGAAAGAGAGTTGCATTTGCAAGAAAAAGCGAACAAATTAATCACGAAGCGAGAGTTCAACCTGAAAGCCAGAAAAAAATTAAGAAAAATAGATGGCTACGATCCCGATTCAGATGCTTTTGAGGTCTTCAGAATTGCCAACTAGTATGACAGATAATTATAGATTTTTATGCAACTGAGTGAAGAGGAGGTGTTGTAGCGCATTGTTGAAAAAGGCAAAATAGACGAGATGATGCAATTGATCGAGGAGGAAAAACGAGGTTTAATTGAGGCCTACAGAAGAAACAAACAGGAAAAACTACGGGTGTGATCTGTGCATCTATTTTGAGTAACATTTACTATTACATTTCAAAACAATAAAAAATGATGAAATATCTATTACTCATCATCTTGCTGGCAGTCGGCTTGGGGTACCAAGATATCAGCTACTTCGGAGCCATAGCTCATGATTAAAGCTTGGGGGTTATGCAGGCTAATGCAAAGGCCTTTCAAGAGGCCATCGAAAAGGCTAAAAATAGCGAATCGATCAATGACGACAGAGTGGTGTTGGTTCCCAGTGGCAAAAAATACTATACTTTACCTTTCGAGATTGTAAATGCCTCCGACATAGTTTTGGAGGTGAGGGGAAAAATCGCAGCTTGCAACAGGATTAAGCACTGGCCAATTGAAAATTCGATAAACAAGAAATTTCAATACCAGCATTTCATATGGATACGCAACAGTAACAACATTACCTTAAGAGGAGGTGGCACAATAGACGGGCGGGGGTATATCTGGTGGTTAAATGCTTGGTTGGTGACCAAAAAATATATGCCTGCTGGAGCTGGTCGACCTAAGTTGATATATTTTTAGCATGGGAGGAACATAAAGGTTCATGATTTGGTGTTGAAAAATTCACCGGCTTTCCATTTACAGACCAG